>ERZ826764.76-NODE-76-length-143012-cov-6.492771_pt1 | contig 143012 bp, 120 predicted proteins | sample MGYA00519870_ERZ826764 | MGnify/ENA primary metagenome ERZ826764 (study PRJEB31778, sample SAMEA3449239) | human gut metagenome | biome: human gut; feature: human-associated habitat; material: faeces | place: United Kingdom | collected 2010/2012 ... | reverse complement strand
TACATTAGTAGTAGTAAAATCTACTGTTCCTATAGGTACATGTAATAGTATAGAAAAATATATAAATCAACTAATATTAAAGAATATATATATCTTTAAAGGTATAATGATATAACCTTTTTTGTATTTTACGTAGCAAAGAAAAATAATTATATTTGAATTAGATAAAGAAAGTGAATTTAGGAGGTAAAAAATGAACGTGAAATTAAAGAAAATATTAGCAATGATACTTAGTGTTTGCCTTGTTTTTTCAGGATTAACCTTTTTTAAAGGGATGGAAACAAATGCAGCAGACAAAGGGGATGACACAATGAATATTTTGTTTATAGGAAATTCAATGACATATTACAACACGCTTTGCAGCGTAGTTGAAGGCCTTGCAAATCATTACGGACATAAAGTTAAGTGTACAGCAGCAACAAACGGTGGCTATACACTTATCAGAAATGCAAAAGCCGATAATGTAATAACAGCAATACAAAAAGGTGGATATGACAAGGTAATTATTCAGGACATAGTTGGAAGTTTTGATGCAGATAATCATATGGAAGGTGTTCAGACTATTACTGAAATGATTAAGCAGTACAGCCCTGATGCAAAGATTTATTCATATGAACCATGGCCAACTAAAGATTCAATTCTTGGAGAAAACAGTAAGCTTCCATATTTTACATATTATTACATAAAGGCAGCAAAAAAATATTGTAATGGTGTGGCACCGGCAGGAGAAGCTTTCTACGATATGTATAAAACAGAAGGAAAAGATTACTACTGCACAGATGGCAAGCATCCAATGCCACTTGGAACTTTTGTTTCGGCAACAAGTGTATTCTATACAATATTCCCGGAAGAAGCGCAGAAAACTTTTAGTGGAGACGACTATACATACGTAACAAATTTAATACACAAAAACATTGCATATGTAGGAGCAAGTAATACAGAAGTTTACGACAATGATGAGCTAAATAAAATATCACAGTATTCATATACAAGAGCACATCAGGTAAATGAAGTAATTGAAGCAAATACAACTTATACATCTGTCGCAGGAGAATATGTTGATGCAGATGCAGAAGTAAATCCTGACGAATTAGAACCAATAACAGGTAGTGATGTTGACCGAAGTATATTCGAAGCAACCGAAAATATTGCAAAAGGTTGCAGCGTTGTAGCATCATCAGAAAAAAATGACAAGGCTGCAAATGTTACAGATGGAAAACTTGGCACAAGATGGGAATCAGAGTGGAATGTTGATCCACAGTGGTTATATGTTGACCTTGGCAGCGTAAAAAACATCAACAAAGTAGGTTTCTCATGGGAAGGTGCTTACGCAAAAAGATATTATGTACAGATTTCCAATAATGCAACAGACTGGAAGACAGTTGCAGCAGTAAAAGCAACAAGTGCGAAAACAGTTCAGATAACATTGGATAAAACATATAGCGCAAGATACGTAAGAATGTATGGAACAAGAAGAGGATTAGACGCTTACGGATATTCAATGTATGAAATGGGAGTATGGGAAGCTAAAGAAGTTCCAACAACAGAAACAACTACAACTGTTGAGGTAACGACAGAGACACCAACGACAGAAGCACCAACAGCAGCCGAGGCAACAACAGTGGCACCAACGACAGAAGCGCCTACAACTACTGAGCCAACAACAGAGGCTCCAACAACGGAAGCACCAACAACAACAGTGGCACCAACGACAGAAGCGCCTACAACAGAGGCTCCAACAACGGAAGCACCAACAACGGCTAAGCCAACAACAGAAACACCAATAACAGAAGCAGCCACCACAAATAAAAATATTCAGAATGCTTCTACAGAAATTGCAACTGAAACAACTGTTGGACCTACAGTAAAAATAACACCAGCTAAAGTTAAGGTTAAAAAAGTTGCAAGAAAAGCTAAGGGTACAAAAGCAAAAATTTCATTAAAGAAGGTAAAAGGTGCAACAGGTTATGTTGTAAAAATATCAACTTCAAAGAAATTTAAAAAGAAAACAACAATAACAAAAAATGTAAAATTAACAACATTTACATTGAAAAAGTTAAAGAAGAACAAAAAGTATTACATTAAAGTAAGAGCAGTCAGAAAAACAGGAAAAACAAAAGTTTATGGTTTATGGAGTAAACCTAAAAGAATTTAAAGAAAGTTACTTAAATTAGAATAAATTCAGAGTATGTTGTTGAAGGTTTCAGAAAGCAACTATGTAAGAGATTATGTTGCAAAAGCTTATTTAAAGATTAGTTATGCAGACGGAACAAGTGATGGCTTGATAGATGTTAATGGGCTTCCAACATTAGATGATGAAGGATGGTTTGATGAATTTAAATAAAAAACTTTAAAATGTGAAAATATTGTGTTAATATAAAAACGTTGCTTAAATATTTGATACGTAATTAGTTAGAAAAAAACTTTAATGTTTGGCAGGACGTTTTTGTAAAAGATAGATGGCCGAAATTAAGACCATCTATCTTTTTTTAAGCAGAGTAGTTGATGGACAAAAAGATAAAATGAACGGAGAAGTTAAGATGAAGTTTAATATTAAAAGCGAAGTAGACACAACTCGTAAAGAAATTGAATCTGCGTTGAAAAACAATGAGCAGGAAAAACAAGAGGTTCAGTCATATCTTAATAAAAAGAAGAATAACAAAGTAAAATGGGACAGAACTAAGTGGATTATTTCCATAATTCTTTTATTGGCTGGCATTATTTTTATAGGAGTAAACAACGGATTGGCATATAGTACTGTTAGAACAGGACACAAGAAGTACGAAGATGCCAAGGTTTATTATTTAAAATCAGATAGTAAATGTACACAGGAATTTAAAGGTTATGATGGAACCTTGGAAGATATGTCTATTTATATAGACAATCAGGGAAGAGAAAGTTCAAAGGGTTCAATGATTCTTACTGTAGTTGACAAGGATGGAAATGAACTTGCAACTACTTCAAAACCGTTAACAGGAATGAAAACAAGAAAGTATACTCATTTTACTTTTGAGAAGCCTGCTAAACTAAAAAGAAATGAATATTATACACTTATAATTCAGTGTGAAGATGCTTATAATCCACAGAAATTCGGTGTATATACAACAGACAAAAATAACAGTTACTTAAAGAGTGGAACAATTGATGGGCAGAAGTTGGCTGATGGAGAAAAAATAGCCATTTCCATGGAATTTCAGTTTTATAACACAGGTGCTTTAAGAATAATGTTTGGAATGCTTATTCTTTCGCTTATTTTTGTTTTAGTACCTTTTGGAGTAATAGAAGAAAAGTTTAATAAGAAGTTTAACAAGAACATATCACTTGATAAGATTCTTTCGAGAATTTTATTCTGGGTATCTCCTATAGTTGCCTACTTTATGGTTGAAAGTTTGTCATCTTTTACTGTAGGACCTATTTTAGAGTCTTTGTTTACAGTAAGAGGATTGTTAAATATTATTATTTATTATATTGTGCTATTTGTATTTTTTGCAATTACGAACAAGACACAGTATTCAGCTATTTTAATGTGTATAGCAATGTTTGTTCTTGCGTTAACTAACTATTTTGTATTTGGCTTTAGAGGAATACCTGTGCTTGCGGCAGATGTTTTATCAATTGGAACAGCTTTAAATGTGGCAGATAGTTTTGAGTATACATTTGATATATATGTTCTTTGGGCAGTAAGCTTTTTAGTGGCATTCTCAGGAGCAATGTTTAGCTTAAAGAGCTATAAAGGATTAAAATTAAAGAAACGTTTGGTATCAGTAGCAGTTATTATTGCTATTGTTATCGGTGGATATAATTTCTATATTAATTCAAGTGGGGTAGTAAATGCTGGCATTATTGACAGTCAGTGGAAACCACAGTTAACATATGCTCAGAATGGCAGTGTGTTGTCATTTACAACATCATGGAAATATATTAAGAATAATAAACCTGATGAATACTCAACAGACGACGTTGAAAAAATAGCAAAGAATTTTAAGTCAGATTCAACAGACAAAAATTCTGCAAAAACAAAGAAAATGCCTAATGTAATTGCAATCATGAATGAATCATTGGCAGATTTAAATGTGGATGGACCTTTTGAAACATCAGAGGATTATTTGCCATTTATTCATAGTCTTACAAAAAATACAATTAAGGGTAAACTTTATGTGTCAATTGAAGGGGCAAATACTGCCAACTCAGAATTTGAATTCTTAACAGGAAATTCATTGGCGTTTTTTGCACCAAGAGCAGTACCATATAACAACTATGTTAAGGGCGTTGTTCCTTCATTAACAAGAACTCTTGTATCTCAGGGATATATGGGCAATAATTCATATCATCCATATAAGAGAAGCGGATGGAACAGAGAGAATGTATATAACAGCTTAGGATTTAATCATTTCTATTCAATGGAATATTACAAAAAACCTGAGTTTATAAGAAACTTTATTTCTGATAAAACAGACATGGAACAGATTACAAAAGATTATGAAAAGGCAAGAAGCAAGTCATCTGATCCGTTTTATTTGTTTAATGTTACAGTTCAGAACCACGGCGGTTATGTTGGAAATAGAGGTTTTGTAGATGCTGACATTCAGGTAACAAACAGTATGTTAAGCTCAGATGAAGTAGAACAGTATGTTACATTGGCAAAGAAGTCAGATGAAGCTTTCGAGGAGTTGACAAAATATTTTGAAAAAGTGGATGAGCCAACTATTATTGTAATGTTTGGAGATCACCAGCCACCTCTTAGCACAGATTTTTACAGTAATATTTTTGGAAAGAAAATAGATAATTTTACAGCTAAGGATACTGCAACGTGGTATTCAACACCATACGTAATCTGGGCTAACTATGATATAGAAGAAAAGCAGAATGAGGATATGAGTGCAAACTATTTATCTTCATATCTTTTAAACCTTATCGGAGCGGATATGACAGGATATAACAAGTATCTTTTAGACTTACAGAAGAAGATACCTGTTCTTACCGGATTGTTCTACCAGGGAGATGATGGAGAATTTAGAAATATAGATGAAAAGTCAAAATATACTAAATACATAAATGAATACTCAAAAGTTCAGTATAATGGTTTATTTGATAAAAAACATAGAGTGGAGGATTTCTTCTTCCTAAAAGATGGAGATTATCAAGTGAAAGAAGATAATTAAAAAAAGTTTGAAAAAATAAAAAAAGTTGTTGACAAATGTTGCCTAAACGTATATATTAATAGAGCAGTTTAAATCTGTAAGGGATCTTAGCTCAGCTGGGAGAGCATCTGCCTTACAAGCAGGGGGTCACAGGTTCGAGCCCTGTAGGTCCCACTTGTACAATTAAACAGTACAATGCCGGCGTGGCGGAACTGGCAGACGCGCAGGACTTAAAATCCTGTTGTGGCAACACAGTACCGGTTCGATTCCGGTCGCCGGCATTAAGAAAGCATCTCTAAAAGAGGTGCTTATGTGCGTGTAGCTCAGTTGGATAGAGCGTCTGGCTACGGACCAGAAGGTCGTGGGTTCGAATCCTGTCACGCACACTTGCCCCTGATGATCATCAGGGGTTATTTTTTTTATTAATAAACATTCAAGGTGTGAAGTAAAGGACTGCCGTCTGTCAGACATTTTGGGAATAATTACGCCATTGTTGTGAAAAATATTTTCATATGCTATATTATTTAATATTTTAAGCTAAATAAGGGAGTATGAATTATGGATAAGGCATATATTAGAGAACAGAATTTTCATATTGCAACAGAAGATGAAGATATGGAAATTAGAAGAGGCTATAAAGTTAAAAATAGAAGAACATGGTTGAAGTTTTTAGGAGTATCCGTCGTTTTAGTTATAATTGGGATTATTTTTCAAATAATTGCGCATAGGATTTCGCCATGGTTACATTCTAATCCGGGATATTATGAGAAGATATATATTGTGGCGACAATAATTTTTGTTGGATTTAATTTGTTATCTTATGTAATATTAAAGATAAAAGAGCGACTTGAGTATAAGAGCAAAAAGACTCAAATTATTAAACTGAAAGTGAAAACAAAGCTTTATGTTGATGATTTGACGGTTATTAGACAACAGAAATTTTTTATTATTTGTGAGGCTGATGAAGCTTTGATGCAGGATTATGTTATTGTAAATAGAAAGACTGATTTTAATAATATTAAAGAAGGAGATATGGTATATGTAAGAAGGTCAGGAGATGACGGACATTACGTGTACTATTATGTTGCATAATTGGCAGAAAGAGGCATAAATATATTCGGAGTAAAAGGGCATTCTACAGCAATTTGTAGAGGCTCTTTTTTTATTAAAAATGAAAAAGGTTTTCAAATTAATTGACAATTTAGCAGAAGAAGTATAAAATGAAAAGGATTTTCAAATTGGAATTATTGTCAAAGGAGATAAGGAATTGCACTAATGCCTAAAATAAAGGATATTTTGTGCAAAATATATAAGAAAGTATAGAGAGGAATTACTGTGGCAGGAAAGTATAAAACAAAACAGCAGTCAGCTATTAAGGAGTGTCTCGAAATGCACAAAGATGGCTATGTTACTGTTATGGATATAGAAAATTTTTTGAAAGAGAATGACTGTTCAGTGGGACTAACAACTATTTACAGACATTTAGAAAAAATGGAGAAGGATGGTATTGTAACGAAGTTTAGCGTGGAAGGTCAGCCGGGCGCTTGCTTTCAGTACATAGAACAGGGTGAAAATCAGGATTGTTTCTATATTAAATGTGAAGAGTGCGGAGAAGTGACGAAGATGGAATGCCATCATTTGGCGGAGTTATATAGTCACGTGAACGCAGACCATCATTTTAGTATTAATCCTAAGAAAACTATATTCTATGGAAAATGCGAGAAATGCGGAAAGTGTGGAGAAAAAAATAAATAAAATAATGATTTATGAAAGTGTTTATTAAATTATGAAAAGTAATAGAGTTATAAAAGTATTTTCGAAAAATAAAATTTTGAAAAAAGAATTTATTCGAGAAAACAAATTTAGCAGGAAAACAGAATTTTTAAGAAAATCAGTAGTTTTTATTGTGACCATATCTATGATTTTGGGAATGACTGGTTGCGGCAAAACTACTGAAAAAGAAGATAACTATAGATTGAAAATAGTGACTTCTCTTTTTCCATATTATGATATGGCAAGAGCGGTTATAGGGGATGTTAAGGGAATTGATTTAAAGATGACTGTTACACCGGGACAGGACAGTCATTCTTTTGAACCAACACCTAGCGATGTTATTCAGATGGAAAATGCGGATGTGCTTATATATAATGGTGGTTCACTTGAAACATGGATTGATACGTTGCTTGATTCCTTAAATAATAAGAATCAGATTCAGATGAAAATGATGGATTATGTTGACGTTCTTAATGAAGAGATTGTGGAAGGAATGGATACAAGATTCGAAGAACACGACCATGATGAGCACAGTCATAAAGAAGACAATCATAACAAGGAAAATCATAAAGAGGATAGTCATAGCGAGGAAAATCATAAGGAAGATAATCACAGTGAAGATAGTTCAAATGATTCGGAGTTTCATAATGAAGATTCAGAAGAGGAACACGAAGAAACAGATGAACATATATGGACTTCACCTGTTAATGAAATAATTATGACAGAGAAAATCTGTGAAACATTAAGTAAGGCTTTGCCAGAAGAAAAAGAAAATTTTCAGAAGAATGCTGAAAACTATATAAGTCAGTTAAAAGAGCTGGATAATGAATTTAGAACTATTGTCGAAAATGCTAAGATTAACGAAATTATTTTTGCGGACAAGTTTCCGTTACAGTATTTTGCAAAGGAGTATGGCTTAAAGTATTATGCAGCTTTTCCGGGATGTGGAAGTGATATGGAGCCTAGTGCAAAAACTATTGGGTTCCTTGTGGACAAGATTAAGGAAGACAATATTAAGGCTGTATTTTATTTGGAATTAAGCAGTCATATTGTGGCGGACGCAATTGAAACTGATACAGGAGCAAAACCGCTTCAGTTTAATTCCTGTCATAATATTACGCAGAAACAGTTTGACAGCGGAGTAACTTATGTTGATTTAATGAAGGAAAATGTTAATAACTTAAAAATAGCATTAGGAGAATGATAATGATTTTTGAATGTAAAGACGTAACGTTAGGTTACGAAAATAAAGTAGTTGCAAAAAATTTGAATTTTAAAATCGACCAAGGAGATTATCTTTGTGTTGTTGGTGAAAATGGTACAGGAAAAAGTACACTTATAAAGACATTATTAGGGTTGATTAAACCTTTAAATGGCGAAGTTATTGCCAATGTGCAGGGAAAAAATCACAAAGGAGTAGGATATTTGCCACAGCAGACACAGGCACAGAAAGATTTTCCGGCAAGTGTTTGGGAAGTAGTTTTGTCAGGGGTGCTAAATAACGATCATAGATGTCCATTTTATAATAAGAAAGACAAGGCAGAGGCTGAAAAAAATATGGAGAAGCTTAATATTTTGGATTTGAAAAAGCGTTGCTATAGAGAGTTGTCAGGAGGACAGCAGCAAAGAGTTCTTCTCGCAAGGGCACTTTGTGCAACAGACAGCGTTTTGATTTTGGATGAACCTGTAACAGGGCTTGATCCGGCAGCTTCAATGGAACTTTATGAAACTATAAAGGATTTAAATAAGAAAGAGAATGTAACAATTATTATGGTTAGTCATGATATAAAGAATGCTTTAAATTATGCAACACATATTTTGCATTTAGAACAGGAAAATGATTTCTTTGGAACAGTTGAGGAATATAAGAAATCAAATGTTTCAAATATGTTTTTGGGAGGTGCAGCAAATGATTAGTGAAATGTTTGCCCATGGATTTATACAGAGGGCTTTTATCGGAGGAGTATTGGTATCACTTTGCGCAGCTCTTTTAGGCGTCAGCCTTGTTTTAAAAAGATATTCAATGATAGGTGACGGTTTGTCACACGTTTCATTTGGAGCATTGTCCATAGCAATAGCTTTGGGATTTGCACCAATTAAGTTTTCAATACCAATTGTTATAATTGCAGCCTTTTTCTTACTTAGATTGGCAGAAAACGGTAAGATGAAAAGTGATGCGGCAATAGCTATGGTGTCAGCTTCATCATTGGCAATTGGTGTTATTGTTACATCGTTAACAACAGGACTTAGCACAGATGTGTGTAGTTATATGTTTGGTAGTATTTTGGCAATGTCTAAAGATGATGTTATTTTTAGTGTTGTACTGTCTGTTGTTGTACTTATAATGTTTGGATTTTGCTATAATAGAATTTTCGCAGTGACTTTCGATGAAAGTTTTTCGAAAGCAACAGGTGTGAAAGTTGGAATGTACAATACACTTATTTCTATTTTTACGGCGGTAACTGTTGTACTTGGAATAAAAATGATGGGAGCAATGTTGATTTCAAGTCTTATTATTTTTCCGGCGCTTACTTCAATGCGAGTTTTTAAAAGTTTTTTAAGTGTAACGATATGTTCTGCAATTCTTGCGGTAATAAATTTTACGGCAGGTTTGCTTTGTTCATACGCTTTTTCAATTCCTGCCGGAGCAAGCGTTGTTGTTGCTAATTTGTGTATGTTTATTATATTTTGCATTATTGGAAATTTGGCATTTCTAAAGAGAAAATAGTCAGGTATAATAGTGTTATGTTAAAAGATGTTGTCAAAGTGTATTAGATAATTATGCATAAAATATGTTTATTTATGGCAGTGACAGGTTAGGAGGAAAAATGGATATTAACGGTTTTATAGAAGAGTTGGATAGTTTGTATACGGAAAGAAGAATTAACGATGTCGAGCCATTTTTCAATGAAAGCATAGAACAGGCAAAAAAAGAAAATGACTTGGCAGCTCAGTTTACAATTCTTAATGAAATGATGGGATTTTTCAGGGATACAAGTCAGTTTGAAAAGTCTATTAAGGCATGTAATGATTGCATAGAATTAATGAAGAAAATGGGGATTGAAGGAACTGTGGATTATGCTACTTCCCTTCAAAATGTAGCAAACGCTTACAGAGCGGCAGGAAAACTTGCGGAATCTTTAGAAGTTTATAAAGAAGTTTTTTCTATATATAATGAGAATATTCCAAGTGATGATTATAGAATGGCAAGTCTTAACAATAACATTGCTCTTTTGTATCAGGAGATGAATGATTTTCCTATGGCAGTCCAACATCTTAAAAAGGCACTGTCCATTATAGAAAAAATAGAAGGAATGGATATTGAAGTTGCCACAACTTATACAAATCTGGCAGCGTCATTGATTGAAATTAATCAGGCAAGTCAGGCGGAAGACTACCTTAAGAAGGCTTTGGAAATATTTGACAGAGATGAAGTGAAAAACTTTCATTACAGCGGAGCCCTTTGTGCCATGGCAAGTGTTAAGTGTAGCTTAAAACAGTATGAAGAGGCAGCTAAGTTATACGAAAAGGCGTTGCCGGAGATAGAAGCAAATATGGGACGTGGCAGTGCTTATAATATTACAAAAGAAAATCTGGCAAAGGTTTTTGACAAAATAAAAGAAGAAAAGAAAGAACTTACAGGTATAGAGCTGGCAAAAAGTTTTTATGAAGAGTACGGCAAGGATATGATTCATAATAATTTTTCTGAATATGAGGACAAAATAGCGGTGGGCTTCGTTGGGGAAGGTTCAGAGCGATTTGGCTTTGATGATGTTTATTCAAGAGACCACGATTTCGGCCCGGGATTTTGTATGTGGATTACGGAAGATGTTTATGAGAAAATCGGTGAAAAACTTCAGGATGAATATAACAAACTTCCAAAAAGTTATAAGGGCATTACAAGAGTTGATACCATTATGGCTGAAGGAAGAGTGGGCGTTTGTGTAGTTGAAGATTTTTATAAAAAGTATACAGGTTCTGGAGATGGAAATCTAACATTAGAACAATGGATTAATCTTGAAGATTATAAAATTGCAACAGTTACTAACGGTGAAGTTTTTAGGGACGATTTAGGATATTTTTCTAAGATAAGAAAAAATTTTGAAAATCAGCCTTTTCAGGCAAGACTTGTTAAGCTTGCAAGACAGCTTGGGGCAATGGCGCAGACAGGTCAGAGCAATTATGAAAGAGCAATGGCAAGGAAAGATTATGTAACGGCACAGATTTGCATTTCTGATTTTATGAAAGAGACAATGAAATGTGTGTACATTTTAAATAATAAGTTTGCACCGTACTATAAATGGCTTTTTAAGGGAGTTAGTAGCTTGGATGGAACAGAGAAGATTGTTTCATTGCTTGAAAAATTAAGTCAGCTTCCTACTCAGAAGAATGCTTGGGATGGTTATTTGTATGACAATACTAAGTTTAATGAAAAAGATGAAAAAGCTATTATTATGGAAGAAATAGCAAAAATTATAATTGATAAATTATTGGAATTAAAACTAATAAAGAATAGAAATTCAAACTTTTTAAATGGCTATGTGAGACCAATTATGGATTTGGCAGAAGGGAAAGTTGAAATGTTTGATAGAGAAAAAACAATAGATAAAATAGTAAAACTTGAATTTGAAGCTTTTGATAAAGTGCAGAATGTTGGTGGAAGAGCGTCTTGTCAGAATAATTGGCCTTTCTTCTATGTTATGAGAAAGAGTCAGTATATGACTTGGACAGATGAAATGCTAGAGTGCATTTGCAATCTTTGGGAAGAAAACAAGGCTAAGGGTTGGAATATGATTACCGAGAAATATGGAAGAATGATGGAACATACTTCACCTGAAGAATATGAGAAGATTAAAGATAATTTTCCTGAAAAATCGGAGAGAACAATAGCAATTGTAAATCAGATTGCACAGATTCAGGTAGACTGGATGAAGGATTTTGCTAAGAGTTATCCAAAGCTTGCATCTAATGCAAGGGATATAACAAGTGATGCTGATCAGATTGATAACACTTCTTATGAAACTTATTTAAAGGGAGAGTTATTAACATATTCAGAAGAATTGTTGAAACTTTATGCACAATTTATTGTAAATCTGGCAAGAGAGGGAAAAAATCTTGCATATATGACTATAGAAAATACAGCACATTTACAGGGATATGCAACATTGGAAGATGCAGAAAGCAGCATAAGATAAGTTTTGTAAATGTTAAGAGAAAGGAGCGTATGACCATATTTTCTTAATATGGAATACAAAATAAATATGGCATTTTTACCAATATCCAAAGAGGATATGAAGGAAAGAGGAATAGAGCAGTTAGATTTTGTGTTTGTAATAGGGGATGCTTATGTAGACCATCCCTCTTTCGGACATGCTATTATAAGTAGAGTTTTGGAAGCTAATGGATATACAGTTGGTATTATTTCACAGCCTGATTGGAAGGACGATGAAAGCATTAATGTTTTGGGAGAACCAAGATTGGCATTTCTGGTAATGGGTGGAAATATGGATTCAATGGTTAATCATTACTATGTTTCAAAGAAAAGAAGAGATAGTGATGCCTACACTCCGGGCGGAGTAATTGGAAAAAGACCGGATCATGCAGTAGTTGCTTATTGTAATCTTATTCGCAGAACTAACAAAACAAAGCCGATTATAATAGGTGGTATTGAGGCAAGTCTTAGAAGAATGGCGCATTATGATTATTGGAGCAATAGTTTTAAACGTTCAATTTTATTGGATAGTCAGGCAAATCTTTTAACTTATGGAATGGGTGAAAAGTGTATAGTTCAGATTGCAGATGCCTTGGCAAGTGGTATGGATGTTACGGATATTACTTATATTCCGGGAACTGTTTTTAAGACTAAAAATATAGAACTTGCTTATGATCCAATAATTCTTCCGTCTTATGATGCCATGAAGGAAGACAAATTAGAGTATGCAAATAGTTTTAGGGTTCAGTCTGAAAATACTGATCCTTTTAATGGAAAAACTTTGGTGGAACCTTATCCAAACGGAGTTTATGTTGTACAGAATCCACCCCAGGAGCCCTTAACAAGACAGGAAATGGATGATATTTACGACCTTCCATATGAGAGAACTTACCATCCAAGTTACGAGGCTTTAGGTGGGATACCTGCCATTCAGGAAGTTCAGTTTTCATTGGCAAGTTGTCGTGGTTGTTTTGGGGCATGTAGTTTCTGTGCCATAACATTCCATCAGGGAAGAATTATTCAGTCAAGAAGCCACGAATCAATCATAAATGAGGCAAAGAAAATTATTGATATGCCTAATTTTAAAGGATATATTCATGATGTTGGTGGCCCTACAGCTAACTTTTATCATCCGTCATGTAAGAAGCAGTTAAAATCAGGTGTGTGTAAGCATAAGCAATGTCTTTTCCCACATCCTTGTAAGAATCTGAATGTTGACCACAAGGATTATTTAAGTCTTCTTAGAAAGTTAAGAGAATTGCCTAAGGTCAAAAAAGTATTTGTCCGTTCAGGTATTAGATTTGACTATATTATGGAAGATAAAGATGATACTTTCTTTAAAGAGCTGGTTAAATATCATATTAGTGGACAGCTTAAGGTAGCTCCTGAGCATATTTCTGATAAGGTTTTGTCTTATATGGGAAAACCTCAGAATTGTGTTTATGAAAGTTTTATCACTAAATATAAGAAACTTAACGAAAAAGAAGGAAAGAACCAGTTTGTTGTGCCATATCTTATGAGTTCCCATCCGGGCTCTGATATGACAGAGGCAGTGAAGTTGGCTGAGTACCTTAGAGATATTGGCTACAATCCTCAGCAGGTTCAGGATTTTTACCCTACACCGTCAACAATGTCAACTGTAATGTACTATACGGGAGTTGATCCGCGAACAATGAAGCCGGTGTATGTTCCAAAAAATCCGCACGAAAAGGCAATGCAAAGAGCCCTTATGCAGTACAGAAATCCTGCAAACTACGACTTAGTTAAAGAAGCACTTCATATAGCAGGAAGAGAAGACCTTATAGGTTTTGGCAAGGAATGCCTTATTAAACCCAGACAGTTTAAATATGAGAAAAACTATGGTGGAAACGGCGGAAAAGGTAACGGAAAGTCTAAGGATTCACGTAAGGATGCGCGAGGTAAGAATTTTGCAAGCAAAGATTCCTCAAATAACAAGAATGGTCGTGGTAAGAATTTCGCAGATAAAGATAACCGCGGAGGAAAAAATTCAGTAAATAATAAAAATACCCGCAGTGGTAAGAATTTTGCAAATGACAAAAATGCCCGTGGCGGTAAGGTGCAGACAGGTAACTCACGTAATGGCAAAGTGCAATCCGGCAATTCATGTAATGGTAAAGTACAATCCGGTAATGTGCATAACGGAAAGTCCGGCAGGAAATCTAGCAAGAGACGTTAAAGTTTCTATTTGAATCCTAAATTTAGAGTGGTATACTATGTTAGGTAGAAGATAGTTAATTAATAATTAAAATATAGGAGGCAAACAATGGACATTAAAGTATTACAGAAAGACATGATAGCTGCAATGAAAGCTAGAGACAAAGCTAGGAAGGAATCAATTTCAGCATTGATTCAGGCAGTAAAGAAAGCAGGAATTGATGCAGGTTGCAGAGATGATATTCCTGAAGAAATGGTAAACAAAGTAATTCTTAAAGAATTAAAAACTGTAAAGGAACAGATTGATTCATGTCCTGCTGACAGAACAGACTTAATAGAAGAATACCAGGCAAGATATGATGTGTTCAACGAATATGCACCAAAGCTTATGAGTGCAGAAGAAGTTGAAGCAGAATTAAAAGAAAAATTTGCAGACGTAATTGCAACAAAGAACAAAGGTCAGATAATGAAAACAGTAATGCCTGCATTTAAAGGCAGAGCAGATGGCAAAGTAATCAACCAGATAGTTGCAAAAATGTGCCAGTAAATAATAGAAACAAATGAGAAGAAATGCAAGACATGTGTTTCTTCTTTATTTTTTTGCGTGCAGGCAAGGATATATGTCTACAAACAGATTGATTTTGTTATTTTGCTGCGTTCGTTATTGATCGTGGAGAGGGTGTTTTGCACCCGTACCCCGATATAGAAGTTTTCTTGATTTTCGGGGTACGAATTTTATAATTTTAAATGTAACATAGCACGTATAAGTGATATTTTTTCCTGGCTGTACCCCGCTATAGAAATTATCTTGATTTTTGGGGTACATATTTAGCAATTTTATATCTTGAGACATAACATATTGTATATATCAATAATAAAAGTACCCCGATATATAAAAAACTCTCAAAATCGGGGTACATTTCATTAAATCTGTTACTTGAAAATACAACATAATATATAAATGCAACGAAAATGTACCCCGATATTTTAAATCATCCAAATTTCGGGGTACATTCTCCAAATTCTTCTTGATTTTATATACAGTCAGAGATGGGAATGGCAAACGTGTTTGCCATTCCCATCTCTGACTGTATACAACTTTCGACATTTTTTACATTTTCCCCGAATATTTTAAATAGATTTAACATAAATGCGCTATTGCATTTAACGAAATTTAAATAGTATATATGTGTACCCTGAAGGAAACAAAAAATAAGTTCCTTCAAAAAATATTAAAAATTTACTTGAAAACGAGGAGAAAATTGAAAATGAGAAAGAAAGTTTTAGCAGTAGTATCTGCATTGGTTATTACAACATTAGCATTCACAGGATGCGGCAGCAACAAGAGTGCAAGCAGTGACAATGGTTCTGATTCAGGAGCTAAGTCACAGGCAATCACAGTAGTTTCAAGAGAAGAAGGTTCAGGAACTAGAGGAGCTTTCGTAGAACTTCTTGGAGTTGTAGATGAAAACGAAAATGACATTACAGTAAGTTCAGCACAGATTACAAACAGCACATCAGTAATGCTCCAGAAGGTAGCACAGACAAAGAGTGCAATCGGTTATGTTTCACTTGGTTCTTTATCAACAGACGTTAAGGCAGTTCAGGTTGACGGTGTTGACGCAACAGCAGAAAACGTTAAATCAGGTGATTACAAAGTATCAAGACCATTTAACATTTGTTACAAAGAAGATAAGTTATCAGACATTGACAAAGACTTCATCTCATTCATTATGAGCAAAGAAGGACAGCAGATTGTAAACGACAACGGTTACATCGGAGTTGAAGCAACAGAATCATACAAGGCAAGTGGTAAGAAAGGGAAAATCACTTTAGCAGGTTCAACATCAGTTGCGCCATTAATGGATAAGTTAAAAGATGAATATGTAAAACTAAACGCAGACACTTCAATTGAAATTCAGGAATCAGGTTCTTCAGCAGGTATTCAGTCAGCAATCGAAGGTGCAACAGAAATCGGTATGTCATCAAGAGAATTAAAAGATGAAGAAGCAAAAAAATTACAGGTTCAGAAAATTGCATTAGATGGTATCGCGGTAATTGTTAACACAGAAAATCAGGTAACAAACCTTACATCAGATCAGATTAAGAAAATCTACACAGGTGACTTAACAGACTGGGCTGATGTTCAGTAATAAAATCTGCATATAAGGGTACAGGCAGAGGGATTAAAATTCCTCTGCTTTTAGTGAATGAAGGAGAAAATATTTTGAATAAAGTATTAGATTTTTTAATGAAAATAGTATTTCTTGTATGCGCATGTATATCTATTGCAGCAGTTATAACAATTTGTTTATTTATGTTTGCAAATGGTGTGCCGGCAATTAAAGAAATAGGAATAACAAAGTTCCTTTTTGGAACACAATGGCGTGTGTCACAAAATCTTTTTGGAATATGGCCAATGATTGTAGGCAGTATTTATGTAACAGCAGGGGCAATGATAATTGGTGTTCCAATTGGACTTTTAACAGCAGTATTTCTTGCAAAATACTGTCCCAAAAAATTATATAAATTTATCAAACCAATAATTAACCTTATGGCAGGGATTCCTTCTATTATATACGGATTCTTCGGACTGGTTGTTATTATTCCAATTATTCAGGAAATGTTTGGAACAGCAGGTGACGGTATACTTGCAGCATCAATTCTTCTTGGAATGATGATACTTCCAACAATTATTAACACAGCAGAATCATCAATTGTGGCAGTACCGGAAGCATATTATGAAGGAGCGCTTGCCCTTGGTGCAACAAAGGAAAGAAGTATTTTTAAGACAGTAATACCGGCGGCAAAGTCAGGTGTTATGTCAGGAATTATTCTTGGAATGGGTAGAGCCATAGGTGAAACAATGGCAGTTGTAATGGTTGCCGGAAACCAGGCAATTATACCGGACAGCATTACAAGTGGTGTCCGAACACTTACAGCCAATATCGTACTTGAAATGGCTTATGCCACAGGATTACATAGAAGAGCATTAATTGCTACAGCAGTAGTATTGTTTGTATTTGTATTAATTATAAATGTATGTTTTTCAATAATTAATAGGAGGTCTGAATAATGGAAAAAGAAGTAAAAGCAGTAGGCAGAAAAGCTCCTATAGTAAAAACAAACAGCAAGTTAAAAGAATATTTAAGAAAACCGGGCTCACTTATTATGCTGATTCTTATAATGCTTGCAGCGGCAATTACAGTTGGAATAATGGTTTATCTTGTTGCTTACATAGTTATAAGAGGTGTTCCCTATATTAATGCAGACTTGTTTGCATGGAAATACAATTCAGATAATGTTTCAATGACACCGGCTATTATTAACACAATTATAATAGTTGCAATGACACTGATTATTTCAGTACCTATTGGAGTGGCAGCAGCAATTTATCTTGTTGAGTATGCAAAGAGAGGTTCAAAACTTGTAAAAATCATAAGAGTTACAACTGAAACATTGGCAGGCATACCTTCAATTGTTTTCGGTTTGTTCGGTTTCCTTGCATTTGTTCTTGCCTTACATTGGGGATATTCATTAATAGCCGGAGTTTTAACACTGGCAATAATGGTTTTGCCAACAATTATAAGAACAACAGAGGAAGCGCTTATTGCTGTGCCAGACTCATTTAGAGAAGGCAGTTTTGGTTTAGGTGCAGGAAAACTTAGAACAATATTTGTTATTGTTTTGCCGGCAGCAGTTCCGGGAATTTTGTCAGGGGTTATTCTTGCAATAGGAAGAATTGTTGGTGAAAGTGCAGCACTTATTTTTACGGCAGGTTCAGTGGCGGCAGTGCCTTGGGGCTCGGGCAAGTTTTTCTTATCTTCAACAAGAACTTTGGCAGTTCATATGTACTGCTTATTGTCAGAAGGACTTTACACAAATCAGGCTTATGCAACAGCGGTAATACTTTTGATAATTATTTTAATTATTAATGGTTTATCGGGCATACTTGCAAACAAGATTGGAAAGGAAAATAAATAAATGGGAAAAATAGATATAAAGGACATGGACCTTTTTTACGGAGATTTTCATGCCATAAAGGATGTAAATTTATCAATTCCAAAGAACCAGATTACAGCATTTATAGGACCTTCAGGATGTGGTAAGTCAACAGTACTTAAATCACTTAACAGAATGAATGATCTTGTAGTGGATTGTAAAATACAGGGAAAAATAACACTTGATGGTGTTGATATATATAAAGACATGGACGTAAATGACTTAAGAAAAAGAGTGGGAATGGTATTCCAGAAAGCTAATCTTTTTCCAATGAGCATATACGATAACATTGCATATGGACCAAGAACTCACGGTATCCGTTCAAAGGCAAAACTTGACGAAATTGTTGAGCGAACATTAAAACAGGCAGCAATTTGGGATGAAGTAAAAGATTCATTAAAGAAAAATGCCCTTGCAATGTCAGGTGGCCAGCAGCAGAGACTTTGTATTGCAAGAGCTTTAGCAGTTGAACCAGAAGTGTTATTAATGGATGAACCAACATCAGCACTTGATCCTATTTCTACATCAAAGATTGAAGATTTGGCAACAGAATTAAAGAAGGATTACACAATTGTTATGGTAACTCATAACATGCAGCAGGCAGCCAGAATATCAGACAATACAGCTTTCTTCTTGTTGGGAGAGGTTGTTGAATATAGTGACACAGAGCAAATGTTCTCAATGCCTAGAGACAAGAGAACTGAGGATTATATTACAGGAAGGTTTGGTTGATGATATGAGAAATAAGTTTGATGAACAGCTTGACAATCTAAATAATGAATTAATTAAAATGGGTAAACTTTGTGAGCAGGCTATTTCAGGAGCCATCAAAATTACAATGGAAGATGACCATGAAGAATTAAAAAGAGAAGTATTGGAAACAGACAGCGAAATTGACAAAAAAGAAAGAGATATTGAATCTATTTGTATGAAACTTTTGCTTAGACAGCAGCCGGTAGCAAGGGATTTAAGAGTTATTTCCTCAGCACTTAAGATGATATCAGACATGGAGCGTATAGGCGACCAGGCATCAGATATTGTTGAATTGGCTCAGTATATTAAAAAAAGTGATGTAAAATACAAAACACATTTAAGTGACATGGCAAACGAAGTTATAAAAATGGTAACAAAGAGCATTAAGTCTTTTGTAAAGAAAGATATTGAAATGGCAAGAAATGTTATTGTCTATGATGATGTTGTTGATAACTATTTTGAAGAGATAAAGAAAGAGTTAATAAGAATAATTTCTTCAGGAGAAAGTGATGGTGAAGAATTTATTGATATTCTTATGATTGCCAAATATCTTGAAAGAATAGGCGACCATGCAACTAATATTGCAGAATGGGTTGAGTACTCAATTCTAGGCTATCACGCAGAGTAAATCAAAATAAAACCTAAAACTTTTCAAAAATATATTGTAAAAAATTCAAATATCTCCCAATTTTTACCTGCATTTAACATAAATCTTACTTTCCGGGGCTAAAGTTAATTTAACCTGGAAAGTAAGGTTAATAATATGTTAGTTAGAATTTAATTATTTGGAGGTATATATGATTTATTTGGTAGAAGACGATAGCAGTATTAGAGAATTAGTAATATATGCATTAAACAGTACAGGTCTTGAGGCAAAAGGCTTTGAGAAACCTTCAGAATTTTGGAAGGCAGTTGAGGAAGAAGAGCCAAGTCTTGTAATACTTGATGTAATGCTTCCTGAGGAAAGTGGAATTGATGTTTTAAAGAAAATAAGAAGCAATCCTGCAATTGAGAAGCTTCCGGTAATTATGGAAACAGCAAAAACAAGTGAGTATGACAGAATAAACGGGCTTGAAAGTGGTGCAGATGATTATATTTCAAAACCATTTAGCATGATGGAAATGGTTGCAAGAGTTAAAGCGTTAATCAGAAGATCTGAGTACAAGCATGAAGAAAAGGATTATACAATTAATAATCTTTATGTTTGCCCAATAAAGCATCTTGTAAAAGTTGACGACAGGGAAGTTGTCTTAACATTAAAAGAATATGAAATGTTATGCCTTCTTTTAAAGAATAGAGGTATTGTTTTGTCAAGAGAACAGCTTCTTAACAAGATTTGGGGATACTCATTTGACGGAGAAAGTAGAACAGTGGATGTTCATGTAAGAACTCTTAGGCAGAAACTTGGAACGGCAGGAGATGTTATAAAAACCATCCGTGGAGTTGGTTATAAAATCTCGGCTTAAATGTGATAATAGTAATAAGTGACTTGTGGTAATTATTAAATCTAAATTTAAGAAACTTAATATATTTAATAAATTTTACTTAGATTTAACAAAGAGAATAGTTACAATTTACACTCCCACTATACTATGAATATGTAGACAGGGAAGAAATTACACGGATTGTTACGTGCTTCGCACTCTCACAATCTTACCCCAATATTTGACATTTAGAAAAGTTTTAGGAGGAAAAAATGAACATTTTTGACGTATTATCTCTTATTGGAGGTTTAGCATTATTCCTTTTTGGAATGAATATTATGGGTGATGCTCTTGAAAAAAGAGCTGGGAATCAGTTGAAAAACATTCTTGAAAAATTAACATCTAACAGATTTAAGGGATTTTTGCTTGGGGCAGGAGTAACAGCAATTATTCAGAGTTCTTCAGCAACAACAGTTATGGTTGTGGGTTTTGTTAACTCAGGAATTATGAGTCTTAAGCAGGCAATAGGAATTATTATGGGGGCAAACGTTGGAACAACCATTACATCTTGGATTCTTAGTTTAACAGGGATTGAAAGCTCAAACATTTGGGTTAGTCTTTTAAAGCCAACATCATTTACACCAATTCTTGCAATGATTGGTTTGATAATGATTATGTCAAAGAAAAACTCAAAACGTGCAGATACAGGAATGATTCTTTTAGGATTTGCAGTTTTAATGTTTGGAATGGAACAGATGTCAGGTTCTGTTAGCGGATTAAGAGATGTTCCTGAATTTAGAAACATATTAGTAATGTTTAGCAATCCGGTATTAGGTGTATTGGCAGGTGCATTCTTAACAGCAGTAATCCAGAGTTCATCAGCTTCAGTAGGTATACTTCAGGCATTGGCTTCAACAGGAGCAGTAACATACGGAAGTGCAATTCCTATCATTATGGGACAGAATATCGGAACTTGTGTAACAGCAATTATTTCATCATTTGGAGCAAACAAAAACGCAAAAAGAACAGCAATTGTTCATTTGTCATTTAACATAATCGGAACAACGGTATGGCTTGCAGTATTTTGCTTATTAAATTCAATTATACAGTTTCCATTTATAAGTGATTCAGCCAATCAGCTTGGAATAGCAATTGTTCATACAACATTTAATATTTTATGTACATTATTATTATTCCCATTTGCAAACCAGTTGGAAAAACTTGCATGTATCATTATAAAGGATGCAGAAAAGAAAGAATCATTACAGTTACTTGATGAACGTCTTATGACAACACCTGCAATTGCAATTGACAGATGTAAAAAAGTTGTAATGGAAATGTTTGAGAAAACAATTGAAGGAGTAAGCTGTGCCTGTGACATTTTAAGTGAGTACGATTCAAAAGTAATAGACAAGGTTAAAGAGTACGAAGAAGAAGTGGACAAGTACGAGGATAAGATAGGAACCTATCTTGTAAGAATCAGTACAAGAGACTTAAGTGAAAGTGACAGTAAGAGCGTAAGTGAGTTATTACACATCATCGGAGACATTGAAAGAATTTCAGACCACTCAGTAGGAATAGCAAAGTCAGCAGAAGAAATTCATGATAAAAAATTACATTTCTCAGAAAATGCAAGAAAAGAATTAAAAGTTTTAATTAATGCAGCAAAAGATATTTTGAATCAGTCACAGACAGCTTTTGAAAATAATGATATGGATGCTTCATTAACTGTTGAGGCATTGGAAGAAGTAATAGACCATTTGAAACACCAGTTGAAGAAGAGACATATTGACAGATTAAAAAATGGTAAGTGCACAATTGAGCAGGGATTTATAATGACAGACATTCTTACTTCTTTGGAAAGAATATCAGACCATTGTTCTAACATTGCAGGATGTGTTGAGGAAATTGACCATGACAGTCTTGGACTTCATGCATACAGCAGTGAAATAGATAAAAATCCGGGAAGTAAATTCTATCAGGTTTATACACAGAACAAAGATAAATATGCAATTGACTAGAATTAAGTTAGGTTTATTGCAGATTAAAGAAAGAAGGTTGATTTTATGCATACAATTTATGAAAAATTGTGGCTTATATCTTCAGAACTAAACCATTTAACAAAGGTAAACAAAAAAAGTTTATATATGGCTATAAGTGTTATGTTTTGGATACTTGTGGCAACAATAGTTTGTGTTGTATTGGAAATTTTTTGTAAAATATCTTATATAACATTGGCTGTAATTATTGGTTACGTAGCTGTTATACCGGGATATTTCGGAGCAGTCATGTACATATACAGAAATACAACACCTAAGGATGTTGAGTGAATACAGTGAATGAAAATTAAATAAATATATGGGATAATTAACTATTGTTAATATAAATAATTATTACGGAATATAAACTAAAAAAATTAAATATTTTAATGCCAAAAACTAACTATATAAAACTATTTGTATGTTTTAATTTTTATGGTAAAATTATGGGTGGCCAAACCTTTAATAAATTTTACAAAACAGGAGATAAAGCATGGATAGAAAAGTATTATTTTTAGATTTGGATGGAACTCTTACAAATGATGACAAAAAAGTTACACCTAAAACATTAAAGGCATTGAAGCAAATAATGGAAGAAGGACATATTGTGGCGCTTGCATCAGGACGCCCAACGCCGGGAGTAGCACAGGTTGCAAAAACACTTGAGCTTGATAAGTACGGTGGATATGTTCTTTCTTTTAATGGAGGAAAAGTAATCAACTGGAAAACAAAGGAAGTTATTTATGAGAATGCATTATCAAAAGAATATATTCCTGAATTAGTTGATTATGCAACAGGGAACAAAATCGGTCTTATTACTTATGATGACGATAGCATTGTTGTTGGAACTCCAATAGATGAATATATTGAATTGGAATCATTTATTAACAAGTTGCCTCTTAAAGAGAAAAATCTTGTTGAGTATGTTGATTACAATCCTAACAAATGTCTGTTAACGGCACCGGGCGAGATTGCAGCAGAACATGAAAAGATTCTCTCAAAGAAGTTTGAGGGAAGAATAAGCATATATCGTTCAGAGCCATTCTTTATAGAAGCATTGCCAATGGGAATTGATAAAGCACATTCAATAGAAGTTCTTATTAATCATCTTGGAATTCCAAAAGAGAATACCATTGCCTGTGGTGACGGATTTAATGATCTTACAATGATTAAGTACGCACACGTTGGTGTTGCTATGGCCAATGCTACAGACGTGGTTAAGGAGAACGCAGATTACATTACAAAATCTAATAATGAAGATGGAATAGCTCACGTTATCGAGAAGTTTATTCTTGAAAAGTAGGATTAGAGAAAAATAATTACACAGATTGAATTATAACTAAAAAAATAATTACACGGATTGTTACGTGCTTCGCACTTTCACAATCCTATCCCAATATTCGCATATCGTGAAGCTTACGCTCCACTTTTATGCTCATATAGGGGCGTGTCTCAAAGTCACTATCCCACCATTGTGCAAGCACAGGTGGGATGAGACTTTGAGACACTGTAATTAAATATAAGAAAGGGAGAAAAAATGAAACGAGGAAACAAAAGAATTATCGCGGTACTTACTTTAATGTTTGTTGTTCTTATTGGAACAACAGTTTTTGGTGCCGACGAAGAGGCTAAGTATGTTCCACAGTTGTTTGGAACATTTTGGGCACTGGTTCCACCACTGGTAGCCATAGCATTAGCACTTATTACAAAGGAAGTTTACAGTTCATTATTTATTGGAATTGTAATTGGTGGAATTTTTTATTCAGGAGGCTCATTTGAGGGAACAATTGAACATGTATTAGAGGACGGAATAATCGGTTCACTATCTGATGAATATAATGTGGGAATATTAGTATTCCTTGTTGTTCTTGGAACAATAGTTGCACTTATGAATACAGCAGGTGGTTCAGCAGCTTTTGGTGATTGGGCATCTAAACATATCAAAACAAGAATTGGTGCTCAGCTTGCAACTATTGCGCTTGGTTGTCTTATTTTCGTAGATGACTATTTTAACTGCCTTACAGTTGGTAGTGTCATGCGACCTGTAACAGATAAGCATAATGTTTCAAGAGCAAAACTTGCATATCTGATTGATGCAACAGCAGCACCTGTTTGTATTATTGCACCTATTTCTTCATGGGCTGCAGCGGTAACAGGTTTCGTAAAAGGACAGGATGGATTTGTAGTATTTATTAAGTCAATTCCATACAACTATTATGCTTTGCTTACTATTGTTATGATGATTTCAATAGTATTGTTAAAAGTTGATTTTGGCTCAATGGCTAAGCATGAAGCCAATGCAGCAAAAGGAGACTTGTTTACAACAGGTCAGAAGACTTACAAAGAGGAAGAACAGGCTGAAGAAAAGAGAGGCAAGGTTTGTGACCTTGTAGTTCCTGTAGTTACTCTTATTATTTGTTGTATTATTGGTATGATTTATACAGGTGGATTCTTTAAAGGAACAAGCTTTGTTAAGGCTTTTTCTGAAAGTGATGCTTCAGTTGGACTTGCTATCGGAAGTATTTTTGCATTAATGATTACTATTGTATTCTATGTTGTAAGAAGAATTTTAAGCTTCAAGAAGTGTATGGATTGTTTGCCTGAAGGATTTAAGGCTATGGTACCTGCAATTCTTATTCTTACTTTTGCATGGACATTGAAGAATATGACAAGCAGCCTTGGTGCAGCAGAATATGTTGGTGGAATTATGAAACATAGTGCAACAGGTTTTGCAATATTCCTTCCTGCAGTTATATTTGTTGTAGGTTGTGGACTTGCTTTTGCAACAGGTACTTCATGGGGAACATTTGGTATCCTTATTCCTATTGTTGTTCAGGCGTTCCAGAAAACTGATCCTGCAATGATGATTATTGCTATTTCAGCATGTATGGCAGGTGCAGTATGCGGTGACCACTGCTCACCAATTTCAGATACAACAATTATGTCATCAGCGGGAGCGCAGTGCGAACATACAAACCACGTATCAACACAGATACCTTACGCTGCAACAGTTGCAGTTATTTCATTTATCACATACATTATCGCAGGTGCGTTGCAGAAGGCAGCAGGGCTTGGCTGGCTGGCACTTCCAATTGGAATTGTTCTTATGATAGGAACAGTTGTGGGAATAAAAGTGCTTACGGCAGGAAAAGAAGCAACAGAGTAGTATTTTATGTTATGTAAATCAGAAATGGATAAACATAACAAAATGTTATATTAAAAAGTAAAAATAATACCCCAACATAGTGTTTACATATCACTTGATATGGATTCACTATGTTGGGGTGTTTTGTTATTTATTAGTAGTTGGAAGGTATGGGATAAGAGCTCCAGCCATATTGGAAATAGGCATTGTCTGTAACCATACATGGCCCGGACCTGTAACAACAGTGTTAAACAATCCTTCACTACCGAGGAACATATTTTTTATACCGGGTATAGTTTGAATATCCATCTGGCATGTTACTGACATAGCGGCAAGATGTCCGGTGTCTATAACAATCTGCTGACCAGGCTGTAATTCGTATTCAATGACATGGCCATCAAATTCTGCAAAAGCAATACCATTACCTGAAAGCTTCTGTAAAATAAAGCCTTCACCACCGAAAAGACCTGAGCCAAGTTTTTTTCTAAAATGCATTGATAATTCAACACCTGCTTCAGAAGCAAGAAAGGCAGATTTTTGAAGAATAATTTCATTTCCCGGAGTGATTTCAAAAGCTTTAATAGAACCTGGAAAGCTTGAAGCAATGGAAATCATTCCGTTAGTACGTTCTGCAGTGTAAATATTCTGAAAAAGAGTATCACCGGATAAGGCTCTTCCGAACATTTTTCCAATACCACCACCGGTAGTTTCCATTTTCATATTAGGTGACATCCAAGCCATGCCGCCACCTTCTGTTATAATTTTTTCTCCGGCGTCAAGTTCACAAATAACAACCGGAAGAGTATCGCCTTGAATTGAATATCTCATAAGGACCTCCTAAAATAATATTTTAAAAATATTGTATCATATAAAAGGTGTTAAAAATAGTGATTTTAGTAGATAAAAAAATTAATGTAATTCATAAAAACAATTTGTGAAAATAACTATAATTATAGGCAGATTAATGATACAATTAAATCATCACATATATAGGAGAACGGGAATAAGAAAGGCAAAGGAGAAGATTATTATGGAAAAATTTATTAAAAAGTTAATGATTGCATTAACAGTTATGTTTTTGGCAATTATTTGTGGAAATGGAGCGGTAAAAGCGGGGGATTATTGGGCAAGCAATTTATATGCGAATAATGGAAATTATGTTGGATACTCTGAAGGAAGTATTACAGAGAACACAGAAAGAGGGTGGACAGCTAATTTTAAAAGTCCGGGATGGTATGGAATATGGGAGGCTCAGGTTTATCAAAGCACAAAATTGGGAATGGGAAACGTTAATATAGCAAAAGATAAAAGATATAGTATAAGATTCGATATTAAATCGGAGATATGTAATAAATTAATTTATATATTGGTAGGTTCATCTGAAAAAGTTGCTTTTAGTGATTGGATATACGTGAAAAAAGGTGAAATATATAAGTATTACAGTAATTTTATAGCAAAGGAGGATGCAACGGAAATACATTTCGGAATGGGTCCACAGTTTGAACTTGAGGGACATAGTGGATTAGGAGAAGAATTATATAGATATAATATTTATAGAGCAAAATATGGTAATAGTAAATATTGGGATGATGAGTCAGCATTGGAACCAATGACTATTAAATGTAGAAATTTTTATTTAGGAGATATAGAAAAAAACATAAAAAATTTCAAAGCAGTTAATAAAAAAGGTAGAAAAATAAAACTTACATGGAAAAAGAGTAATGATGCTTATAAATATCAGATTGCTTATGCAAGCAACAAAAAATTTACAAAAAACGTAAATTATAAAAATGTAAAAAGCAAAGGTACAAAGAGCTATATCATAAAGAAATTGAAAAAAGGAAAAACATATTATTTTAAGATGAGAGTGTATTATATTTTAAATAGAAAGATGGAATATGGTAATTGGAGTGTGACAAAGAAAGTAAAAATCAAGAAATAATTTTAAAAGGGTAATCGAGCTGTTGAACAGATAGTAACTAATAAGTTATAATAAAGCAATGGATATTTGTGAAGTGAGGTGGTAAATTTTGAGTATTCAATCAGATGTAGAAATGCTGTCATTACAAGCAGTGGAAAATTATGCAAGAAGAAATAATATTTCAACAAAAGATACATATGAATTATTTCATAAACACCAAGTTTTTGAAAAGATAATGCTTCAACACGAATATTTGCATCAAGTAAGTGATGACGAAATTATGGAATACATAGACAAAGTGGTAGAAGAGGATGCTCACCAGTTAATAGTTTTCCATGGAACTACGAAAATGTTTGACAAGATAGATTTGTCAAAGTCTCATAATCGTCGAGATTTTGGAAGAGGATTTTATACAACAATTTTGGAAAAACAGGCTATAGAATGGGCATACAGATTAAGCCTAAGAGAAAATACAGATTCATATTATGTTTATCAATTTGTTTTTGAGGAAGCAGATGATTTAAGGATTAAAAGGTTTGAATCGTTAAATATAGAGTGGTTAGAATTTATTAAAGAAAACAGGATAAAAGGTGAATTACAGCACGATTATGATGTAGTGATTGGACCGGTTGCTGATGATAATACAATGGAAACAGTGCAATTGTATATATCAGGTATATTAAAAGCAAATGAAGCAGTGGAAAGACTTAGATATAGTAAAGTTAACAACCAGATATCTTTTCACACGAAAAGGGCATTAAAACATCTGAGATTCGTCAGAAGGGAGAAGTATAATGGAAGTGATTTACACATTTAATGGAAAAGATATTACAATGAATGTTTTAATACAAATAAGAGCTGTGATAAAAATAATACAGAAAAAATTAAATCTTTCTTTTGAAGATGCTATGGGATTATTTTATAATTCTAAAACATATGAGATATTGCAGAATACGGAAAATGCTTTTTGGGCGGAATCAGCAGAGTATATTGCTGACAGATACTTTGAGGAAAAGAAACAATAACATATTTAGTATAAAAATTGAATCATTAGAATAATACAAAACGGGGCTGCTGCTGGTGCGATAGCCCCGTTTAATCGGATTAAGGATAAGAATTAACACAGAATAATCTATTCCCCATCTTTTACCTGGCTTCCGTCAGGTTCCATATGATAATTGTCCTTATAGATTAATTTAGAAATTGGCACAATCTGAAAGCCTTTTTCCTGCAGTCCTTCTATTACTTTAGGCAGAGCTTGGGCGGTGTATTTGGCACCGTTATGCATAAGGATGATGGAGCCGTTTCTTAGTGATTTGTGGTTTAAAACTGTGTTTACAATTGGTTCAACGCCATAATTTTTCCAGTCTAGAGAGTCAACATCCCATTGGATTGTATAGTAGCCACAGTTTTTCGCCTGTTCAATAAGGGCATTGTTGTAGTCGCCGTAAGGAGGACGGAAAAGACAAATTTTAGTGTTAGTAAGCTTTTCAACTTTCTCGGTTACGGAGTTTAATTCATCACAAATGGAAGAGTTACTAAGCTGTGGCATGTGCTTGTGGTGTTCGCTGTGATTTCCCAAATCGTGTCCGGCTGCTTTTATGGCTTTTACATCATCAGGGTAGCTTTCAACCCAGCCACCGGTCATAAAGAAAGTTACATTAATCTTATATTTCTTTAAAATATCAAGGATTTTCTGAGTATCTTCATTTCCCCATGCAGCGTCAAAAGACAGCGCAACCATAGGTTTGTCAGTGTTAACGCGATAAATGGGTAGCTTCTTGCCATTAGTAGAAACGGTAATGGCTTCAAGTCCGTTGCTAAATAAATCTTTTTCGTAAATATATGTAGCACCGGCTATCATAATAAGAATAACAAGCCATAAAATACTTCTTTTCATAAGTGGAATTCTTTCTGAAGATGACATAAGCATACTTTCCAAGATAATTACTATAGTTTATGTAAAGAAAATAATAATATGAAATTTAATTATAAGAATATTTCTATGACAGACATACTATAATGACATTTTCGTTATACATTATTCTGCTTCATTAGGCAGAATAAAAATATAGCATATATATATATATGCCATATCAATAAATGTTAAAAAATATCAATAATTTTTCGCCACCAATCCCCTAAAACCAAACCGACAATCCCTTCCCAAAAATCTCCTGAGCACATTTCTAAAACTTTATCAAGTACCTAGAAACTGCAAAAATCGCCCAAAAAACATACAATTTTTGCCACTTTGCGTACAAATAGGAAACTTAGTGCTATAAAAATGACTAACAGTTCTGTGCAGGAAATGTTTGAAAATACATTAAAAAAGTACTGGGCGTTTAATGGAGCGGAAAATTAAATTAGAACGTCGGGAAGGCACTGCAACTGAAGTAGGGGTAAAAATGAAATAGCGGAAAGTACTAAATCAGTGTTTAAGGTAGTAAAGGTATTTATAAGATATTAATTTAAATAATTAGGAATAAGGAATTAGGAAATGCCAAAAAATGACTCAAATATAATGGCAAAAATATAAGATGCAAAACTATGACGCACTTAAAAGGTATATGGAGAAATCGGACTCATCTGTATATATGGGGAAGCATACAGATTACAAAAGAAGAACACATCTGACGGTACTTTTCGGAAAAACTTAAATATATAGAAAAGTCAATACATCCAATTCTTTTAAAGATAAGGGGTTGTAAATAAATAAGAAGGAGGAACAAAGATTATGAAGAAATTAATTTCTAAATTAGGAGTTTTAGCAAACTGTATGGCTTTAATGTTAGTTATTCAGAGTGCTAACACAGCTTGCGCATGGATTGTTCATCAGCCTGAATTTCCAGAACAGGCAAGCAAGTTTAAAAAGGTAAAATAATATGATTGAAAAGTTAACCAATCATATTGTGGATTGCCAAATCGCTTCCGGAAAAATCAAAGAGGAAGAGGGTAGCGTGTATCGATACGGATACACGCTATTTTTTGAAAAATTAATCAATATAGCCATAGCTTTAATAATTTGTTTAATAACAGGTAAGTGGCTTGCGGTAGGACTTTTTCTTCTTGCAGTTATTCCGTTTAGAAGTTTTGCAGGAGGCTGGCATGCAAAAGAGTTTTGGCAATGTGCGATTTTATCTAATTTGATGATAGTCATAATGCTAATTTGTATTGAAAAATTATGCATAACCAAAGAAATAGTATACGTAATTTTTGAAGTAATAACACTTTTAGCACTTATTTTTATAATACCAACACAGAATCCTAACAAAAAATTATCGCAAAATGAATTAAAAAAATATAAAAAAGTTTCATTTATTATATGGTTAGTACAATGTTGTTTGTTAGTTGTATTTTTTGTTTACAAAAGTTATCAATTTTCCACTATAATGTTGTATACTCATATTGTTATAGTAATCGCAGCGGTAGCTCAGACTATGAGCGAAACAAAAAACAGATAGATAAAGAGTGGAATAAGATAATGTTTAATGTTGCAATATGTGATGATGACAAAAATTTTATACAGTACGTTGAAGATATAATTAAGGAATTAGGATATGCGGAAGATGTAAAGTTTTTTGAATATCTGTCAGGTGAGGAATTTCTTTTTGACATAGATGAACGTGGGGATTTGGACTTAGTTGTTTTGGATATTCAAATGGGTGAAACAGACGGAAATCAGGTTTCTGTTGAACTTAGAAAAAGATATAAAAGTACAACTTTAGTTTTCTGTTCAGGATATTTTAAACCATCTCCGGAGAATATTAAAGTTTCGCCTTTTAGATTTTTATTAAAAGAATATTCAAGAGATAGAATGGTAAGTGAGTTTAAAGAAATTTTTGAATATTTAATGAACAATAAAGATGAGCCTTCGATTGTATGTCGGGGAGAAAGAAGTCAGGTCCAGGTGTATGCTAATGAAATTATGTATATTGAAATTTCTAAGAGAGGAACAAAAGTACATACGTTAAACAAAGGTGGTATGGTAGAAAAAGTATATTCCTGTAAAAAGAGTTTAGATTTTTTGTATGAATTGTTTAAGGAAAGTAATTTCGCTTATGCACATAACAGTTATATTGTTAATTTGAAATATGTAAAAAAGCTTTGCTCTGAGGAACTAAAATTAGTTGATGGTCAGGTTTTATCAGTTTCAAGAACGAAGATTAAGAATTTAAGAAAACAGGTTACAGAGTATTTTGAGAGAAAATATAGGTAGGGGAGAATAGAATGAAAACGTTGATTTTGATTTTCCATTTATTAGTGTGTATATTTGAAATATGGATGCTATCTGATTTTTATGATGCCTTTTTAGGCTATAAAAATAAAGGAAAAAAGAGAAATATATTTATAGTATTATGTTTTGCATTAATTATTTTTGCAATTAATAGCTTTAATAATACAGTATTAAATCTGTCAGTTGTGCCGTTTATGTATTTTTTGTTAGCTGTAGTAGGTTTTAGTGGAAACATATACAAAAAAATATTTGGAACTTTCATAGGCACGGTAGTTCTTATGGGAACAGAATTAATTGTTGTGGGAGCGTTAAGTGTAACATCCCAGCAGTTAATTGAAAGCAGTATGATGTATGAACCTTCAGCCATAATGTTAACTGTAATTGTAAAAATAGTTACCCTTATGGTGTTTGCGGTTATTAAACAGTTTGTAGCAAAAGAAGGAACAAATATGGATGGGGCAACATTTATGCTCTATATGGTTTTGCCGTTGTCGAGTATTGGAATTATGTTTTCCATAGCTTTTTGCAATATTGATTTTGGAAATGTAACTTTAGCAAAATACTGTCTTGCAATATTTTGTATTCTGCTTATGGCAGGAAATGGAACAGCATTTTATGCCTATAACAGATATGCAAAACTTTGTATGGAAAGAGAAATTAATAAGCGTACAGTTCTTATGCAGGAAATGGAGCTTGAAAATTATAAGAAGATTAATCAGGCAAATGATAAGTATATGGAATTATTACATAATTCAAATCATTACATGAGGACTGTGTATGGATTGTTAGAACAGGATAATAAAGATGAAGCAATAAACATTATGGATTCTGGTTTGACCGAATATGAAGAGGGTGAGCTTATTGAATATAGTACGAATTCTATACTTAATACTATTTTAAGCGAATATTATGATAAGTCTAAAACCAATCATATAGAATTTAACATTTTCGTTGAACCGGGATTTAATATTGAGTGTGTTGAGTCCATGGATCTTGTAGCAATGGTTAGCAATTTGATTTCAAATGCATATGAAGCAGCACTGAAAAGTGACGAAAAGAAAATAAAAGTTCAAATGTATATGCAAAATGACGGAAGTTTTATTATAATAAAGATAGAAAATTCATTTAGTGGGGAGATAGTAAGTCAGGGTGACAGGTTGCTTACAACAAAGAAAGACGGAAATATTCACGGCGTAGGAATTGAAAGCGTTGAAAAAGTTGCAGAAAAATATGATGGTTGGGTTTCTACATCATGGGGCAATAAAAGTTTTAGGACAATGTTAGTACTTAATAATTCTTATGTTGTGTAAATAACAACGGAGATTAAAATGAAAAACAGAAGAAGAAAAAAGAAGAAAAGCTTATTAAAGAGAATATTTATTTTTCTTTTAATTGTGGCAGTTGCCGCAGTGGCACTTATAGGGGCAAGGTACTTTATTAACAGACAGAAAGTTGTAAAACTGGATGAGATTGAAATGCCGGACTGGATTAAGTCGGAAATTATTGAGGTGGACGGCACTTCAAGAAGCGGTGAAAAGCTAAGTTCCGTAAAGGATATTGTGGTTCATTATGTTGGCAATCCGGGAAGTACGGCAGAACAAAATAGAAATTTTTATGCAGGGGACCAGTCTAATGTCAGTTCCCATTTTGTTGTGGGTTTAAAGGGAGAGATTATTCAATGTATTCCTTTGTCTGAAATGTCTGCAGCAAGTAATTGGCGAAACAATGACACTATTTCAATAGAGGTTTGTCATCCTGATGATACGGGAAAATTTAACAAGAAGACATACAAGTCTTTGGTTAAGCTTGTGGCATGGTTAGAGGAACAGTGTGGACTGGAAGATGGGGACGTTATAAGGCACTATGACATTACAGGAAAAGAGTGCCCAAGGTATTTTGTTACTCATGAGGATGCGTGGAAGAAGTTTAAACAGGATGTGGCAGATTATAGAAAGGATGAACAGTAATGATTACAAAGATGGGTGTACCTTTTAATGGTTTGGCAGGAGCAGGTTTTTCAGGAAGTTATAAGGGAATGAGATTTTTTATGAAAACTTATGACAAAGAAAATATTAGCGTATTCGTTTATCCTGAACCATATAATTTTGAAAATACTAAGGATGAAAATAAGGAGAAAGTGGAGTTCCCTTATACTCACGAAGGCGTGGACCAGTGCATTGACTGGCTTAATCAGAAATACATTGACGATAAAGATAAATGGGATGAGGCATTTAATTCAAGAATGAATGCGGAATAATAAAGTACAGTGATGGAAAAATTATTGTCGAATAAACAAGAAACTTATTGATAAAAATTCTCGATATGGTCTATAATGAATAATATGCGTGAGAGATTGTGAGAGTGCAAATCAGGTCACAATCAGCATAATCCTAATTGGAATGTATTTACATATAACTAGTGTAGGAAAAAGCAAGTAGCCATAGAAACGCATTAAGGTTACAGGGCTAGGAGGCATATTACATTATGAGACTTTCAGATTTGAAACAGGGACAGACGGGAATAATACGTCAGGTAGGTGGAGGCGGTCAATTACGTCAACATTTCCTTGATATGGGATTAATACAGGGAACTGAGATTACATATATTAAGGCTGCACCTATGGGTGACCCTATAGAATATAGAATTTGGGGATATGAATTAACTCTTCGAAAAGATGATGGGGCGAAGATTGAAGTAGAATTAGTGGAAAAAAGAGAAGGTAAAAAAGAAACAGGAGAACATAAATCTTCTAATTTTACTAACCATCCTCATATTGGTGAATCAGGAATTTACCACGTAAAACAGCGTGGGGAAACAATAGAAAAAGGACAGTTAATAACTTTCGGATTGGCAGGAAATCAGAATTGTGGAAAGACTACTTTGTTTAATCAGCTTACAGGCTCTAATCAGCATGTTGGAAATTTTCCGGGAGTTACGGTAGACAGAAAAGATGGTCAGATAAGAGGCCAGGAACACACAATGGTTGTGGATTTGCCGGGAATTTATTCCATGTCACCTTATACAAGCGAAGAAATTGTATCAAGGGAATATTTCTTAAATGAGCGACCACGTGGAATAATTAATATAGTAGATGCAACTAACATAGAACGAAATATGTATCTTACAATGCAGTTAATAGAGCTTGATATACCAATGGTTCTTGCCCTTAATATGATGGATGAGGTAACTGCTAACGGTGGAACAATTGATGTTAATAAGCTAGAGGCAACACTTGGAATTCCGGTTATACCTATTTCTGCAGCAAAGAATGAAGGTGTAGATGAATTAATTGAACACGCTATGCATGTGGCAGTTCATAGAGAAAGACCGGGACGAATGGATTTTTGTGATGCTGATGGAGAAGACCATGGTGCAGTTCATAGATGCATTCATTCTATTATGCATCTTATTGATGATCATGCACATAGCAATTTGGTGCCTATTAGATTTGCAGCAAGCAAAATAATAGAAGGTGATACAGATATAATTGAACGTTTAAAGCTTGATCAAAATGAAAAAGAAATGATTGAACATATTATTGTTCAGATGGAAAATGAAAGTGGAATGGATAGACTTTCAGCCCTTGCAAAAATGCGTTTTACATTTATAGACAAGGTATGCAAGTCAACTGTTGTAAAACCAAGGGAGAGTAAAGAGCATTTAAGAAGTCAAAAAATAGATAAAATCCTTACAGGAAAATATACAGCAATTCCTGCTTTTGCAGTAATAATGGCATTGATTTTCTGGTTAACATTTGGTGTTATAGGAAACAGACTTCAGGCACTTATGGATATGGGAATAAGTTATTTAAGTGATTTGTGCAACAGTGCAATGGTCAGTGCCAATGTTAATGAAGTTTTGCAGTCACTAGTTATTAACGGAATTTTCGTAGGCGTAGGTAGTGTTTTAAGTTTTTTACCTATCATAGTTGTTTTGTTTTTCTTCCTATCATTGTTGGAAGATAGTGGATATATGGCAAGAATTGCCTTTGTAATGGATAAGCTTTTAAGAAAAATAGGTTTATCAGGAAGAAGTTTTGTACCTATGATTATAGGTTTTGGTTGTTCAGTTCCTGCTATTATGGCAACAAGAACTTTACCTTCAGAGCGAGACAGAAAGATGACTATTATGCTGACACCGTTTATGAGTTGTTCGGCAAAGATTCCAATTTATGCGTTTTTTACTGCAGCATTCTTCCCACAAAATGGAACAATGGTAATGATTGGTCTTTATTTTACGGGAATAATAGTTGCAATATTGTACGCATTAGTATTAGACAAAACTAAGTTTAAAGGTGAACCGGTTCCTTTTGTTATGGAACTTCCAAACTACAGAATGCCGGGAGCTAAAAGTGTGTTAAGACTTATATGGGATAAAGCAAAAGACTTTATTACCAGAGCATTTACGGTAATATTTATTGCTTCTCTTATTATATGGTTCCTTCAGACATTTAGCATTACATTTAATATAGTGTCTGATTCTAAAGATAGTATTCTTGCATTAATAGGCGGTGTAATAGCACCAATATTTGCACCACTGGGATTTGGAGACTGGAGAGCATCAACAGCCCTTATAACAGGATTTACAGCAAAGGAAAGTGTTGTAAGTACTATGACAGTGCTTTTAGGAGGAAGTCCTGTGGCAACAATGTTTAACACACATAATGCAATAGTATTTTTAGTATTTACACTTTTGTATACTCCGTGTGTTGCAGCCATTACTTCAGTAAAAAGAGAACTGGGTGGAAAATGGGCTATTGGAGTTGTGGCATTACAGTGTGGAATGGCTTGGATAATAGCTTTTCTGGTTAATCTGATTCTTATAGTTGCAAGTGTTTAAGTTTGCTTGACAAGTGTTTTTTCTTATAATATAATCAGTTTTAATGGCGACGACGAAGAGAAGTAGCATTAATTATCGCTTTCAGAGAGCAGGCGTAGGTGGAAGTACTGTAGAATGAATTAATGTGAATAACACTTTAGAGCTGCAATCCGAAAGTTGAATTTAATAGTTGTTTAGATAGTACTTTTGATAGGTAGTAATATTAGAAGAGTTGATATTTGATTAGTAGGTGAGCCGTAGCTGAACGATAAACAGCAGGTTTTTAAACCGATGAGTGGCTGCAGAGCAGTAAATCAGGTGGTACCGCGGACTTAAAGATATTTATGGTTCGTCCTGAAACGATTTCGTTTTGGGACGGGCCTTTTTTGTTGCTTAAGTCTTAGCGAGAGAATTCGCAAATGAACTCTTTTTGAGTTTAAGTTCTGATTGAAATCGGATACTCGTATTTTTGAAGGGAGAAAACTAATGAACACGAACACAAATAACATTTATCGTGACGTAACAATGGACAACATTTCAGAAAAGAATGTTGGCGAAACAGTAAGAATTGCCGGTTGGATTGAGAATATCAGAGACCACGGTGGAGTTTCTTTTATTGACCTTAGAGATATGTATGGAGTTATGCAAGTTGTAATGCGTGACACTTCTCTTCTTGAAGGATTAAACAAGGAAGATTGTATTTCAGTAGAGGGACCAATTGAACACAGAGACGAAGAAACATACAATCCAAAGATTCCAACAGGAACAATTGAATTAGAAGCAAAAAGCGTAGACATTTTAGGAAAAGTATATAAACAGTTACCTTTTGAAATTATGACTTCAAAGGAAACACGTGAAGATGTAAGACTTAAATATCGTTATTTAGATCTTAGAAATGCAAAGGTTAAAGACAATATGATTTTTCGTTCAAAGGTTATTTCATATTTAAGAGAAAAAATGGTAGAAATGGGATTCTTAGAAATCCAGACACCTATCCTTTGTGCATCATCACCTGAAGGAGCTAGAGATTATATCGTTCCTTCAAGAAAGTTTAAAGGAAAGTTTTATGCATTACCACAGGCACCACAGCAGTATAAGCAGTTATTAATGGTGTCAGGTTTTGATAAGTATTTCCAGATTGCACCATGTTTTAGAGATGAAGATGCAAGAGCAGACCGTTCACCTGGAGAATTCTACCAGTTAGACTTTGAAATGAGTTTTGCAACTCAGGAAGATGTTTTTAGAGTAGGTGAAAAAGTTTTAGCGGACACATTTAATAAGTTTGCACCTGAAGGATATGAAGTTACTCAGGCTCCATTCCCTATTATCAGTTATAAACAGGCTATGCTCGAATTTGGTTCAGATAAGCCTGACCTTAGAAACCCATTAAGAATCATTGACCTTACAGACTTTTTCCAGAGATGTACATTTAAGCCATTCCACGGAAAGACAGTAAGAGCTATTAAGGTTCACGCAGATATGTCTAAGGGATTCCACGAGAAATTACTTAAGTTTGCACAGAGCATTGGCATGGGTGGACTTGGTTACTTAGAAGTAATGGAAGACAAATCATACAAGGGACCAATCGATAAGTTTATTCCTGATGACATGAAGGAAGAAATCAGAGAAACAGCTGGTCTTGAAGTTGGAGACACAATCTTCTTTATTGCTGACAATGAAAAGAATGCTGCTTTATATGCAGGTCAGATTCGTACAGCATTAGGCGAAAGACTCGACCTTATTGAAAAGAACTCATTTAAGTTCTGTTATATCAATGATTTCCCAATGTATGAATACGACAAGGAAACAAAGAAGATGGAATTTACTCATAACCCATTCTCAATGCCACAGGGTGGACTGGAAGCTCTTGAAACAATGGATCCTGAAGAAATTCTTGCATACCAGTACGATATTGTATGTAACGGTGTAGAACTTTCATCAGGTGCTGTTAGAAACCATGATATGAAGATTATGGTTAAGGCATTTGAAATTGCAGGCTATACAGAAGAAGACTTAAAGGAAAAATTCGGAGCTTTATACAATGCATTCCAGTTTGGTGCACCACCACACGCAGGAATGGCACCTGGTGTTGACCGTATGATTATGCTTCTTCGTGATGAAGAAAACATTCGTGAAGTTATTCCATTCCCAATGAATGGTAATGCACAGGATCTTATGTGTGGAGCACCTGGAGAAGTAACCGAACAGCAGTTAAGAGAAGTTCACATTAAAGTAAGACAGTAGTATTGTTTAGCAGATAGATTAAAGAAAGACAATAATATTGTTTAGCAGAGAGGTTAAAGTAAGACAGTAATATTGTTTAGCAAGGAGATGGTTGAAATGAAAAAGTACAGTACAGTAGTTTTTGATTTGGATGGAACATTGTTAAACACATTAGAAGACTTGGCAGATGCAGTTAACTATGTGCTTAGAAAGTTTGGCTGGGAAGAACATACAATAGACAGAGTTAGAATGGATGTTGGAAATGGAATTAAGAAGCTTGTGGAGCGTTCCGTACCAGATGGCTTGAACAATCCTAAGTTTGAGGAAGCCTATGAAACTTTTATGGAATACTATCAGGCACATTGCCAGATAAAGACTGACGCATATCCCGGAATATTGGATTTGTTAAAAAGCCTAAAGGACAAGGGCTACAAGATGGCAATTGTTTCAAACAAGGCTCAGTGTGCAGTGTCAGAGTTAAATGAAATATATTTTAAGAAATATATTGACGTGGCAATTGGTGAAAACGAAGCCGGTGGCATTGGCAAGAAACCGGCACCTGATGAAGTAAACTTAGCACTTGAACAACTTGACAGCACAAAGGCTGAGTCAATCTACGTGGGAGACTCCGACGTAGACAAAGCTACAGCAGACAACTCACAGCTTGACTGTGTACTATGCCAGTGGGGTTTTAGAGACTTAGAATTGCTGGAAAGCCTGAAGCCAAAGAGCATAATTGCAAAGCCGGAAGAACTTATAGAAGTATTAGAAGGCTAGACAAGTAAATAGAAAATAAAAGTGTAAAATAAAGAAACCACTGTGTGAGGAGCATGGTGGTTTTTTTTTTACTTAATAAGATAATCCTTTGGAGTTTTTATTAAGCAAAAATTCGCCAAATTTATTATACAAATTTGATACATAAAAATGATAAGTTATGTGAAGATAAAAAACAGAAAACATATTTATAAAAGACTCGGAGGTTGAAGATGAAAAAGAGAATCTTATTATGTACAGCATTGTTGGCAATGTCTTGCATTATTTTTTCGTGTAAAAAAGAGAAGGGTGTAAATGATTCAGCAACTGAATCAAAGGTGATTGCTATAACTGAAACAAAAGAAGTTGACACCACAGTTGCTAAGAAAAATGTAGAGACAAAAAATCAAATTTATACAGATGAGCAGATTAGTGAGGCTGAAAAAGTTGCAAGTGATTATTATAAAAATTTTGCACATAAAGTAAAAGATTTAAAATTTAAGAAGATTAAAGGAAAAAAAGTGATATTCCAAATATATGATGAGACAAATGAGGCAACAAGATTTATATATTTAAAACTGCAAAATGGTAAATGGAAAGTTGTCAATGAGGGATATTAAAGTTAAAGGAATGTTCTACATATAAAAAAGACATGATACATAAAATATGTAAAACATTAAAAGAAGGAAAAATCAAAGCGCAAATGATAAATATGTCATATGTAGACAATATAATATAGGTTATTTACTATTTTTCAGGAGTTCCATTTTTAAAATATTCAGAAATGTACTGTGTAATAAGAGAAGGAAAGAGCAGATGGGTTATAAAACAAATTATTCATATCTTTATAATGTCATTTGTGTTCATGTTAATTGCGGAAGTGCAAGGGATGGAACGATCCTTATAAAAAAATCCTCCGGGAAGAATGAGAATACATTCTACTTGGAGGATTTTTATTTTAAAAATATAATAATTATAATCTACAGCACTCCGCAGGCTTTCTTTGCCAGCATATCAGCCATATCATTGTATTTGTCACCGGAATGACCTTTGACTTTTTCAAACTGTACGTTTACTTTGGTTTTGATTTTATTGTAATAATCTCTGTAGGCTATTGTGCCTTTCTTGTTGGCTTTCCATTCTCCGGTACACCATTTTGAGATTCCCATATAATCATAATAAATTGAAAGATTGGTGATGCCGTGGTTTACGGCATATTCCATTGCTGCCATTGAACCAAAAATCTCGCCTGCAACATTACGCATTGAAGCCATTTCCGCATCGGAGAAAGATTTTGACATATGAAGTTCTTCGCCATTGTGAAACATTACGACGCCGTAGCCGAATTCCTTGGTGGCAATATTGTAGCTTCCGTCAACATAGGCGGTGGCGCAGGAAGAATCAGAGGTAATGCTGCCATCAACGTCAATAGGGATTTCTGAATTGGAAGAACTTTCAATGCCTAAAAAAGCAAGAGCTTCATCTTTAGTTTTAAAGCTTTTGAAAACTGCGCCGGAATAGCCGTCAACGCTTTTCTTACATTCGTCCCACGTTTCAAAAATTCCGGGAGTCTTACCATTTTTAACAGCATAAAATTTTTTTGCCATAAAGAACCTCCTGTACATAAATCAAATAATTGCAAAATTATTGTGTTTATACTCCTAGCAGTCAAAAATTTGTACGCAAACACGTTGATTTTATCATTTTGCTCCGTCGTCTATTGTAAGGCGAAAACCTAAACTCGCTACGCTCAAACAGTAGGTTTTGCGCGTAACTACAAGCGGTGCATAAATTAGTTAAACTGCTTTTGTGAGCTTGCTCAATAAAAACTTGTTTAACTAATTTATATATCGCGCCAGCGCGATATGAGTATGAAGCGTAGCGCGAAATACGAATGCCCGCTTGTATGCTCGCAAAATTTCAAAAATCTGCCTATTGTTTGCTTATACAAATTTTGACTGCTAGGAGATTAAGTAGTGCTTCGTAATTATTTGATTAAATTTATTCCTGAGAATTTGTTTCTTTAACAGCCTCCGTCACTTTTTCGGTTGCTTTGGCTGTTGGCTTTGTTGGAGCCTTTGTTATTTTTTCTGTTTTCTTCTCAGTTTGTTTTTCAGTCTTCTTTTTTGTAGTATTTTTCTTGGTTGTTTCTTTTGTATTGTTTTTCTTTGTTGTGTTTTCTTTTTTCGTAGTTTTTTTAGTTGTTTTTGGCTTTGAGTTTTTCTTTGTTGTGTTTTTGTTGTTTGTATAGCTTGATTTTGCTGTTGTTTCACGACCGATTGTTTCTCTGCCAATTGTTTCTTCTTCGCTGTCTGTGTTGCTGTAAGAAGTTGTTGTTTCTGTTTCTTTTTTCTTCTTTTTACGTTTCTTCTTAGAAGTTTTTGAATCGGTGTTCCATGGGTTATTTTCGTCAGGATCTGACGGGTCCCATGAGGAACGTGGATCGGATTCGTTTAGCTTCTGCATTTCAGGTAAAGGAAGCACAGGTTCTTCGTTAGCCTTTGAGTAGATTTTGACTTTTGTGCCTTCAGGGCAGTTGTCGTAAATCCATTTTATGTCAGCAACCTGAAATCTTACGCAGCCTAAAGAGGCAACATTGCCAAGTTTGTTGTATTCCCAGTATTCAAGGGCATCACTTTCAGGTGATGTGTAAGGCACTGAATGTAACATAATCTGTCCCTGAATTCTTACGGCGTACTGAGCATATGTGTTATCAACCATTAATCGCCAACGATATTTTTCTGAAACGGTAAAAGTACCATTAGGTGTAAAATCGTTCTCACGACCTGTTGAACAAACGAAAGCCTTGTAAGGAACTGAATATTTACCTTTCTTGTCAATGCCGTAAACAATGGCAAAGTTCTCTTTCTTGTTAACTTTTATATAGAAAGGATGCTCAGCCTTAAAATTAATAAGCTTCTTATAATTAACAGTTGTAGTTTCCGGAACGGTAGTCTGTGCCACAGTCGTTTCGGAATTAGTTGTTGTTTCCTTAGAATCAACGCTCTTGCTTGAACAGCCTACGGTAAAAATAGCAATATTTAGTAATAAAATGCCGGCACCAAGACGCCAGCATTTGTGAATCTTATTTTTTATCATTTAGTGTCTCCATACTTCATATATTTTATCAATTAGTGTGACTAAAAAAATAGTCTACGCATATTCTATATTTTTAATAAACTAATTGCAATAGAAAAAATAGGAATATTGATAAAAAAACATTATTAATGAAAGTCCTATTTTGTTGACGTGAATTGTGGGATTTGATAAAATTTGTTATTAGTAGGAAAAAATATAGATTCCACAGAAAATTTCATTTTTGGAAGGAGAACAAAATGGAATACACAAAACAGAAAATATTAAATATGGCAGAGACAGAGGATGTAGAATTTATCCGTCTGCAGTTTACTGACCTTTTCGGAACATTAAAGAATGTTGCAATTACAAAGAGCCAGTTAGCTAAGGCATTAGACAACAAGATTATGTTCGACGGATCTTCTATTGAAGGTTTTGCCAGAATTGAAGAATCAGATATGTATTTATATCCTGATTATGACACTTTTGAAATTTTACCTTTTAGACCACATCAGGGTAAAGTTGCCAGAATGATTTGTGATGTTTACAAACCTGACGGCACACAACTTGAAAATGATCCAAGATACATATTAAAGAAGGTTCTGAAAGAAGCAGAAGATATGGGATACGAATTTAACGTAGGACCGGAATGTGAATTCTTCCTTTTCCATACTGACGATTACGGAAACCCAACAACAATCAGCCATGAGAAAGGCAGCTATTTCGATTTGGGACCAACAGACTTAGGCGAAAATGCCCGTAGAGATATGGTTCTTAACCTTGAAGAAATGGGATTTGAAGTGGAAGCATCACATCATGAAGTTGCACCTGCACAGCATGAGATTGATTTTAAATACGGTGAAGCATTAGAAACTGCTGATAAGATTATGACATACAAACTTACAGTAAAGACTATTGCAAAGCGTCATGGATTATATGCATCATTTATGCCAAAGCCAAAATACGGAATGTGCGGTTCAGGAATGCATATTAATATGTCTTTATTTAACAAAGAAGGACAGAATATTTTCGTTGATGAAAATGACAAAAACGGACTTAGTAAAGAAGCCTACAACTTTATAGCAGGATTAATGAAGCATATGCGTTCAATGACAGCTATTATTAATCCTATTGTAAATTCATATAAGAGATTAGTTCCGGGATACGAAGCTCCAACATACATTGCATGGTCAGCAACAAACAGAAGCCCCCTTATTAGAGTGCCGGCAGCAAGAGGACTTGGTACAAGAGTTGAACTTAGAAGCCCTGACTGTGCTACTAACCCATATCTTGCAATTGCAGTATGTTTAGCAGCAGGACTTGACGGAATTAAGAATAATCTTCAGCCTGTTGACAGCATTCAGAGAGATATTTACTCAATGACTGATGAGGAAAGAGATGAAGCAGGAATTGAAAATCTTCCAAAGAATCTTTATGAAGCAATTCAGGAAATGAGAAAATCAGATTTTGTTAAGGGAGTTCTTGGCAAGGAAGTATTCAAGAAATACATTAAGGCTAAGGAAGAAGAATGGATGGAATACACATCACAGGTTACTGATTGGGAAATTGACAGATATTTAGGACGAATCTAAGAATCATTAAGATTGAATAAAATTCGGAGGAAAAACATTGTCAGGAATAATAGTAGCATTTCCTAAAGCCCAAGATGGAACGGCCATAAAGAACCTTTTGGTTAGAAACGGATACGATGTTGTATCAAGTTGCACAACCGGGGCGCAGGCCATAAACCTGGCGGATAATTTAGGTGAAGGAATTATAATAAGCGGGTACAGACTCCCGGATATGTTGTATACCGGAATATTGGAGAATGTTGAAGGCAGATTCGAGATGCTTCTTGTAGCATCAAAACAGAGATTGCTTGAAGACGAAACTGGCATTGCAATGCTGGAGATGCCAATCAAGGTCAGGGATTTCCTTAATTCCATCGAAATGATGGAGAATAACTTATTTGAGAGAACCCGAAAGAAAAAGAGAAAGCCGGGACAGCGTACAAAAGAAGAACAGGCAGTGATTAATCAGGCCAAAGAAGTTCTAATGGACAAAAATAATATGTCGGAAAATGAGGCACACAGGTACATACAAAAATCAGCCATGGACAGTGGAAGAACTATGGTTGAAACAGCCGAAATGATTCTGGCAATTATGTATAAAGAATAAAAAGAAAGAAGGACAGAAAAAGATGTATAAGATTAATGAGAATTATTTAAAGTTACAGGGTAGTTATTTGTTTTCAACTATTGGAAAAAAAGTTGCAGCTTACAAAGAAGCTAATCCTGACAGAGATGTAATCAGTTTAGGTATTGGGGACGTTACACAGCCATTGGCACCTGCAGTTATTGAAGCTTTACATAAGGCAGTTGATGAAATGGCAGTAGCAGAAACATTTCACGGATATGCACCTGATTTAGGATATGAATTTTTGAGAAGTGCTATTAGAGAGAATGATTATAAGGCAAGAGGAGTTGACATTGCTTTAGATGAAATTTTTATTAGTGATGGAGCAAAATCAGATTCAGGTAATATTGGTGATATTTTTGCAGAAAATAACAGAATTGCTGTATGTGACCCTGTTTATCCTGTATATGTTGACACAAACGTTATGGCAGGAAGAACAGGAGAATTCATTAAGGAAACTGAAAGCTGGAGCAATGTAATCTATATGCCATGTACAAAGGCTACTAATTTTGCACCAGAGATTCCAAAGGAAACACCTGACATTATTTATTTATGTTTCCCTAACAACCCAACAGGTTCAACAATTACTAAGGATCAGTTACAGGAATGGGTTGATTATGCTAACAAAGTTGGTGCAGTTATTATTTACGATGCTGCATATGAAGCATATATTTCAGAAGACAACGTACCTCACACAATTTATGAATGTGACGGTGCAAAGACTTGTGCCATTGAACTAAGAAGTTTCTCAAAGAACGCAGGTTTCACAGGTACACGTCTTGGATTTACAGTAATTCCTAAAGAATTAGAATCTAACGGAACAAAGCTTAATGCACTTTGGGCTAGAAGACATGGAACAAAGTTTAATGGTGCTCCATACATTATCCAGAGAGCCGGCGAAGCTGTATATTCAGAAGAAGGAAAGAAGCAGACAAAGGCACAGGTTGCTTACTACATGAACAATGCTAAGGTTATTATGGACGGACTTAAAAATGCAGGCTTCTCAGTAAGTGGTGGTGTTAACGCACCTTATGTATGGCTTGAAACACCAAAAGATATGACTTCATGGGAATTTTTCGATTACCTTCTTAACAATGCCAACATCGTAGGAACACCTGGTTCAGGATTTGGTCCAAGTGGTGAAGGATACTTCAGACTGACAGCATTTGGAACACATGAGAATACATTAAAGGCAATTGAGAGAATCAAGAATCTGTAGGGATTAGAAATATTTTAGAACATAAAAATACTACTTTATCAAATGAGATTACATCTGATAAAGTAGTATTTTTTGTTAAGTAGAAAAGTCTTTGGAATTTCTACTAATATTTGATGCTAACAACATCTTCTATTGAACATTCTAAAATCTTACACAAATATGCCAGGGTAGAAATATTAACATTGTCACCGCGTTTCAAGTGATCCGATGTTTAAGATGGATGCCTCAAAGTTAGGAGTTAAAAAATATATATGTACTGAATGTGATGAGTCGTATACAGAAACAATAGACGCGTTAGGACATAAATATGTCGATACAGTAATTAAACCAACCGAAAGTGAAAGTGGATATACATTACATAAATGTAAAGAATGTGGATATTTATATAAGGATAGTTATACGGATGCGTTACAGAAGTCAACAGAACCAGATATAAAACATATAATCAACAATACAAATAAAGATATTTCGAATACAGCTATTAACAATACATACGTAAATGCAACAGCAATTAAAAGTGTTAATAGTGGAAAGAAATCTATTAAAATAAAATGGAAAAAAGTTTCAGGAGTTTCAGGATATCAGTTGCAATATGCAACTAATAAATCTTTCAAAAAAGGTAAGAAAATTACAATAAAAAGTAATTCTACAACTGTTAGAACGATTAGAAAGTTAAAGAATAAAAAGAAATATTATGTTAGAATAAGAACGTATAAAGTATCAAATAATAAGACGATTTATTCAAAGTGGTCAGCCACAAGGAATAAGAAAACAAAGTAGAATTATAATGGATTGTTTTGAGATATTAATGTTCAACAGTAAAGGGGAAGGTTAGAATGACTTGTACATTTGATGATTTTGAAAGAGAAGAGGCAATGAATAATCTGGGAGATGCAGTTTATGATTGCAATATGGATTTGGATGAATTTGTGGATATGTTTATTGCGTCCGGTATGGCCAGAGAGTACTAATACAAAAATCCCACATATGTATTATATATCAGTTAATGGAATAAAAGAAATGTACAATCCTTTACATGAAGCATATGAGGACAGTTTTGTTGAGGTGCTGAACAATTATATTGAAGAAAAAGAATAATAACAAAGTCAGGAAACAATAATGTTCCGTTTATGAATTAACAAGGCTTCAACGCTAATTAGTTTGTTACAATTACAACGAACTATTAATTAGCATTGAAGTCTTTTTTGCTCCCGGTACCCCGATATAATTTTTTCCTTGATTTTTGGGGTACAAATTTCACATTTTTGAATGTTACATGCCACTTATAAGTGATATTTTATCCTAGGTGTACCCCGATATTTTAAATTCCCAATTTTTTTGGGGTACGTTTGTCTAAAATTTCAATGATTTTATACAACATATAGTTTGAGAACGCGATAAATGTACCCCGACATTTGAAAATCCTTAATTTTCTGGGTACACTTGCCTCAAACTCCATCATTTTTATGCAACATATAGTTCGAAAATGCGATAAATGTACCCCGACATTTCAAATCTTTCTATTTTTGGGGTATATCCCCTGATGAACTCCCGTTTATTAGTTATTCTATGTATTTCCCATGCACATTATCCATATACGGCTGAATTATCTTTGTCAAATCTTCATTTGTTTTATAACTTACCCCATCCAACACAATATAATCACTTAGCATTGTCAGTCGTTTTAAATCATTACCATAATAAATATCAATATAAAATCCACCGGCTTTTTCTTCTTTGATTCATATTTTGAAAATTCAGTGTAAGACAATATGTTCATAATATTAGAAATATCTTTTGCAGTGGTTATTTCAATTCCCTTGCCATTAATCCAATATACAATTTTTGTAACGAAATATTAAAAACTTGACCGTCGCAAACCGTTGTGGATTTTGTGGCGGTTGTTTACCTTATGACAAAAATTTGTTATAATGCAATAGATTAACTGGGAAAGGAGGAGAACGTTGTTTAGCAATTTATTCAAAAAAAGCGATAAGCCTAGCGCAGCAGTATTTGTAGACTATGAACATTGGTACTATGGATACAATAATATTTTTTCAATGAAACCTAATGTGCAGGAATGGTATGATGAACTTACAGAAGAATATAATGTGAAAAAGTTAATGTTTTTTGGGGATTTTAATGGTAGTGCAATAGAAAAAGAATTACCTAAATTAGAAAAAATTACAAAAAATGTTGTGCACACCGCAAGCACTAAAGATGGTGTAGATAAGGATTTTACAGATTTTATTATATTAGATGCAATTTATCGTGAAGCGGCAAAAAAAGATTCGCCGGATGTATTTGTTATATTTACAGGTGATGCACATTTTAATTTGGCAATTAAGTATCTTCGTGAATTAAAGAAGAAAGTTATTATTTATGGCGTGAAGAGATCGTTAAGTAACAAGCTTAAATCTTCAGCTAACTCATATGTTGAAATGCCAAGAACAAATCAGGAACAGCACTATTATTATGATGCGATTTTGAAGTCATTATACATTTTAAAGAAAAGACGCAAAATGGCAACATATTATAAAACCATTGATAATGTTTCAGCACATAGTGGAGTTTCAAGAGAAAGAATACAGGCTGCACTTGACGACTTAATGAGTAATAAGTATTTGGCTGAAGAAGAGAAGCAATACAGAGGAAAGAAGCCAAAAGTACTTGTTGTAAACTGGGACAGACTTGAAGAAGAAGGTTTGTGGAGCAATAGCAATAGTTAGAGAATGTAGAAAAAAGCTCTAAAGATTGCAATAAGTGTAAATGATATGGTAGAAGAATTATAGGATTCTAGAGATTTACAATTTAAGAGAAAACATAACCACCACATTGGCAGAAATATGGGGCTGCCGGTGTGGTGGTTTTTTGGTGGCAAAAATTGTGTGTGTTTGAAGATTTCTCTTCTCATTTTTCGTACAAAGTCGTTCGGGGCGGTGTCCACACCCCCGGGGGCCGGCATTTTGGCTCACCGACACGTAATCGTAGCCGAAAATACAAAGTCATCCCCCAAAAACAACAGAAAGCACACCCTATGGGATGTGCTTTCTGCAATACACCTAAAAGTGTATCTTATTAAAATAAATTTCTCCAGAAAATACGGCTGTACAAATTAAAAATAAATCTAAAATAATTTCTAAATTGTATAAAACGAAATTAAATACTTCTATATCAAATAATCCTATATCTCACTATATCCATATCCGTTAACCAGTGCTTCTACAGGTTTGCCTTCCTTGCACATTGGACAATCACTGTGAGCAAATGCTTCATAGTTAGGAATATCATCTGCTCTAAATAGTGCATCAATTCTATGTCCGTTAATTGAATCAACTGCGCTAAAGATAGCTGAGATACCCTGAAGAATGCCACCGTAATATTCGATGCATTCAATGCTGTTGCGGACAGTCTTTCCTGTTGTTGCTGAAGCAAGAAGCAGAAGAACGTTCTTTCCATAGATTTCAGGTTTCAGGTTATCTCTGAAAATCATCTGTCCGTTGGAATTAAATTCAGGAGTGACGACGTAAATAGTCTTATGTGCGTTAGTTGATAAAACTCCTGATCTGCTAAGCTCACTTGCAAGAAAAGCACCGATAACTTCGCAACCGTCTAAACAAACAATTGTATCAATTGGCTTATCCATAACATTATAATAATCCTTCATGGCAATGGCGATTCGTTCAGCTTCGTTCTGACGTGTCTTCATAGTAGTCATGTCAAGATAATAATTAAGGTGTGAGTGATTAGTAACAAAATGCCCAGGAATAACTTTTAATGCAATGTTAGAGTCCTTTCTGGCATAGTATTTCACGATTTTGTTTTTAATCATAAAGGGCCTCCTTTCCGTAATCAATCTGGAAATTGATTACCTGCCAATATTCAATTTTTAGCCGTACAAACTTATAAAACAATTATACAATAATCTCTGCGGTTTTCAATGAAAAAATATTCCAAACTGTCAAAAAATTCCACCCCAATTAATAAAGTGAAAAACTAATTGTCTATAAGAAATAAGATGAATATGTGTTAAATTTTCACAAAAATGCATATAATACAGAAATTGGTAGAAAATTTAGTAAAAAACTATTGATAAAAAGCGTTTTTAAAAACTATCATATCCTACAATACCAATAGGAAAAGGGAGAGATGAAAAATGAGAGGTATTATTGAATTTTTAAAATATAGTTCAGTATGTATGTGCAATTCTCTTACATATTCACATAGCACAGTTAGAAAGCAGGTAGACTAATGGACTTTAATTTTATTAATGAGCATATACCCTTGTATGTGGAAGCAGCAAAGTTAACATTGATTATGGCATTTTGGGGGATTTTGCTTGCTATAGTTGTAGGCTTAATCGTAAGCCTGATTAGATATTTTAAGGTGCCGGTTTTAGACAAAATAGTTGGATTTTATATTGAATTGTCAAGAAACACACCGTTGTTGATTCAGTTATTTTTCTTATATTTTGGATTGCCAAAGGTTGGAATTGTACTTACATCGGAGCAGTGTGGTGTTATAGGATTGGCTTTCCTTGGAGGAAGTTATATGGCAGAGGCTTTTAGAAGCGGACTTGATAATGTGGAAAGCATTCAAATTCAGTCAGCACTAAGCCTTGGAATGAAAAAATCACAGGCCTTTAGATATGTAATTCTTCCACAGGCAGTTTCAAATTCAATTCCGGCATTTTGTGCCAACATTATATTTTTAATAAAAGAAACATCAGTTTTTAGTGCTGTGGCATTGGCTGATTTAATGTTTATTACAAAAGATTTAATTGGAATTTATTACAAAACAGATGAAGCATTATTTATGTTGGTTATTGCTTACCTTATTATTTTGCTTCCGATTTCATTGATTTGCAGTTTGGTTGAAAGGAGGGTTCGCTATGCAGAATATGGGGATTAGTGTGTTGTTTAAAGGCAACAATTTTCTAAGGCTATGCCAAGGACTTTGGGTAACATTGCGAATCTCTCTTATAGCAATGATTTTTTCAATTATACTGGGATTCATTTTGGGAATGATAATGACATCAAAAAACAAAGTAGTCAAATTGATTTGCAGAATTTATCTGGAAATTGTAAGAATTATGCCTCAACTAGTGTTACTTTTCCTTGTTTATTTTGGGGCAGCCAAGCACTTGGGAATGAACATGCCGGGAGAATTGGCGGCGGTTATAGTGTTCACATTTTGGGGCACGGCTGAAATGGGCGACCTTGTTAGAAGCGCACTTATTTCAATACCAAAGCACCAATACGAAAGCGGTTATGGGCTTGGTCTTACAAAATTGCAGGTATTTATTTATATTATTTTTCCACAGACCATAAGAAGGCTACTTCCATCGGCAATCAATCTGCTTACACGTATGATTAAAACAACATCTTTGGTAGTGCTTATCGGCGTTGTGGAAGTAGTAAAGGTTGGAAAACAAATAATTGACGCATCAAGATATACCGCTAGTGACTCGGCACTTTGGGTATACGGTGCAATATTCCTTATGTATTTTGTAATATGCTTTCCTTTTTCAAGATTGTCAGCATTCTTGGGAAAAAAGTTAGCAGGATAGGAGAAAATCATGGCAGAAAAAATTTTGAAAGTTGAACATTTAAAGAAATCATATGATGGAAAAACAAATGTTTTAGACGATATATCTTTTGGAATCGAAAAAGGCGAGGTTGTGGTTATAGTCGGCCCGTCAGGTTGTGGAAAAAGTACTTTCTTAAGGTGTTTGAATAAGCTTGAAAGTATTAATGAGGGCGCACTCAAATTAGACGGACAAAATTATGAGAATGAAAAAAAGAACATTCATTTAATTAGAGAAAAAATAGGCATGGTTTTTCAAAGTTATGACTTATTTCCAAATATGTCAATTATGGATAACCTTATTTTGGCACCGGTTAAAGCTCAAAAAAGAAAAAAGAGCGATGTTGAAAAAGAAGCTGAAAAGTTGCTTGAAAGGGTTGGACTTTTGGAGAAAAAGGATAGTTACCCACGACAGCTTTCAGGTGGTCAGAAGCAGAGAGTTGCAATAGTAAGAGCATTGCTTATGAATCCGGAGATTTTACTTCTTGATGAAATAACAGCGGCACTTGATCCGGAAATGGTAAGGGAGGTTTTGCAGGTGGTGCTTGAGCTTGCAAAATCAGGAATGACCATGATTATAGTAACTCATGAAATGGAGTTTGCGAAAGCAGTTGCAGACAGGGTTATTTTCTTAGATAAGGGAAAAATAGTAGAAGAATCTGAGCCAAAGGAGTTTTTTGAAAATCCAAAGACGCAAAGGGCAAAACAGTTTTTAAACAGTTTTCAATATGAAACTGTTTAGATATACAAATGTCAAAGTAGCTTTAAACAGTTTTTAATACGAAAATATTTAGAGATACAAATGTTAAAACAATCTTTAAACAGCTTTCGATAAGAAACTGTTTAGATATAAAGCTGGTTAAATCAGCAAAAATTTTTTAGGAGGGAATCAGGATGAAAAAGAAAATTTTAGGAGTTTTATTGGCAGTTGGTATTATTGCAGGAGTTATTGCAGGATGTGGAAACAGCAATACTACACAGAATGGAGCAGAAAATGCAAGTCAGGCATCAGCTACGGCAAAGGCTAGAACTCTTGACGAAATTAAGAAGTCAGGTAAAATCAAAATTGGTGTGTTTAGCGACAAGAATCCATTTGGTTATGTAGACGAAAATGGAAAAGTTCAGGGGTATGATGTTTATTTTGCAAAGAGAATTGCAAAGGATCTTCTTGGTAGTGAAGATGCAGTTGATTTTGTTTATGTAGAGGCAGCAAGCCGTGTTGAATATTTAAAATCAGCAAAAGTTGACATTACATTGGCAAACTTTACAGTAACTGATGAAAGAAAAGAACAGGTTGATTTCGCACTTCCATATATGAAGGTGGCACTTGGAATTGTTTCACCACAAAAGGCAGAAATAACAGATGTAAATCAGTTAAAGGGAAAGAAATTAATTGTTGTTAAGGGAACAACAGCAGAAACATATTTTTCAAAAAACTATCCTGATGTAACACTTGTAAAATTTGATGAATATCAGGAAGCATATGATGCTTTGTTAGATGGCCGTGGAGATGCATTCTCAACAGACAACACAGAAGTTCTTGCATGGGCAAAACAGAACAAAGGATTCGTAGTAGGAGTTGAATCACTTGGAGATATTGACACAATTGCACCTGCAGTACAGAAGGGTAACACAGAGTTGCTTAACTGGTTAAATGATGAAATTAAGACATTGGCTAAGGAAAAATTCTTCCATAAGGACTTTGATGAAACATTAAAGAGTGTTTACGGAGATAGTATCGATCCTGAAAACCTTGTAGTTGAAGGCGGAGTGGTTGAATAATAAATAAGGGAATATAGTATATAATATGAAAAAGGCTGTTGCACTACTGATATATAGTTAGTGCCACAGCTTCTTTTCTACGGATTTCCTTAAGCCCTAAGGCTTTTTCATAAAAGTCCAAAGATTTTTTTAAGTCAAATACGTTATAATTTTCATGTACCATTTTAAAATTCATATAAATTTCCTCAAACATTAAAAATTTGTCCGTCATTATTAATCATCCGGATTTTTTCTTTATATTCAGGATGTTTATTAAGGAAAGAACTGATTATATCATACTTTCCCCAGCAGTGCATTGGAAATACAATTTGTGGATTAGTATGTTCCATAAATATCTCCAAACCTTCATATGCTGTTTCTTCAAGTCTGGGATCCAAAGGAACAAAGGCAACATCAATCTTTAAGTTATCCATTTTTTGAATTTCGCGGATATATAATTGAATCATATTATTTCTATAAGACTTAGGTTCTTCCTTCCAATACCAACAGTTTAAATCTCCTGCGTGATAATAAACCTTGTTATCATATTCTAACAGAAATGCTACACCTTCATCTGTAGACCTAAAAGTTGATATTTTTAAGTCTTTTCCGTTAGACAGCTTAAGCATTGTTTCGATATTCTTTTTCGTTATCAAAATGTTTTTCGCTAGGTCTATCCCCTGGTTTTCATATTTTTTTAGATGTCTTTTAAGGGGAATATCATATGACAACACATAACGTATATCCGGATAAATTTTAATAAGTTCAAAAATTTCAGGATTAAAGTGATCGTGATGTCGGTGACTGGAAAAAACAATAATGCTTTTATTATTCTTTAATTCAGGAATTGTGCCTTCAAAATAATCGAAAAGAAAATATGCATCTTCAGTTTCCAGTAAAAAACCACTATGTCCGATATATGTTACAGTCAAGGTAAGTCCTCCTATATGTATTTGATACTATAATAAATAATGTAGCATAATGGGGTTAGCTCCATTTGAATTACATTATTAACTACAAGTTTATTTTTAAATATTTTAATTACAATCCATATGTAAGTCAAGTTATAAGGAAAGAACATTAATATGTTAATAATACAAAGTTTTTTACTGCTTTTTGTACGGAATAAAGCGTATTTCATTGATTTTTACACCGATATTTTGTAAGATATAGATTAAGTGTGGAAAAGTATGTAGATACTACAGAATAAAGAGGAGGTCATTATGGCTAATATTATTTCAGACGAAACAATAGAATACGTTGGAATTCTTGCAAAGCTTGAATTATCTGACGAAGAAAAAGAAAAGGCTAAAAGTGACATGGGAAGAATGCTTGACTACATTGATATGTTAAATCAGCTTGATACAAGCAATGTAGAACCTATGAGCCATGTATTTCCTGTAAACAATGTTTTCAGAGAAGATGTTGTTGTTAACGGGGATGATAGAGAGAATATATTGAAGAATGCACCGGAACAGAAGGATGGAGCTTTTGTAGTTCCAAAAACATTTGAAGAATAATAAGCTAAGATAAGAGAGGATATATTCATGAATTTGATGAGTTTGACAGCAGTAGAGCTGGGTAAAAAAATCAAGTCAGGCGAAGTCAGGGTTGTAGATGCAGTAAATGCAGCATTTGACCAGATTGAAGCTGTTGAGAAAGATATAAATAGTTATGTTACAGTTTATAAAAAAGAAGAAGTCTTAGAAAAGGCAGAACATATACAGAAATTAATTGATGAAGGACAGCTAACAGGTCCTTTGGCAGGTGTTCCTGTAGCAATAAAGGATAATATGTGTACAAGAGACAAGCTTACAACATGTAGCTCAAAAATCTTAGGAAACTTTTATCCAACATATTCAGCAGAAGCTGTTATTAATCTTGAAAAAGCAGGAGCAGTAATTATTGGAAAAACTAACATGGATGAGTTTGCCATGGGAAGTACAACAGAAACATCTTTCTATGGACCAACTAAGAATCCATGGAATAAAGAACATGTACCTGGTGGCTCATCAGGTGGTAGCTGTGCAGCAGTTGCAGCAGAAGAATGCTCATATGCATTGGGTTCAGATACAGGTGGATCAATTAGACAGCCAAGTTCATTTTGTGGTGTAACAGGAATTAAGCCAACTTACGGAACCGTATCACGTTACGGTCTTATTGCCTATGGTTCATCACTTGATCAGATTGGACCTGTAGCAAAAGACGTTACAGACTGCGCAACAATTCTTGAAACTATTGCAAGCTACGATTCAAAAGATTCAACATCAGTAAAGAGAGATGATTACAACTTTACAGAAGCTTTAGTTGAGGATGTTAAGGGACTAAAGATTGGTATTCCAAAAGACTATTTTGGTGAAGGTCTTGAACCTGAAGTTAAAGAAGCAATTCTTAAGGCAGTTGATGTATTAAAAGACAAAGGTGCAATTGTTGAAGAATTTGATTTAAGCCTTGTTGAGTATGCAATTCCTGCATATTATGTTATTGCGTCAGCAGAAGCAAGCTCAAACCTTTCAAGATTTGATGGTGTAAAATACGGATACAGAACAGAAGAATACAACGGACTTCACAACATGTATAAGAAGACACGTTCAGAAGGCTTTGGTGAAGAAGTTAAGAGAAGAATTATGTTAGGTTCTTTCGTTTTAAGTTCAGGATATTATGATGCTTACTATTTGAAAGCACTTAGAACAAAAGCACTTATAAAGAAAGCTTTTGATGAAGCTTTTGCAAAATACGACGTAATTATCGGACCGGCTGCACCAACTACAGCTCCTAAATTAGGAGACAGCCTTTCAGACCCAATTAAGATGTATCTTGGAGATATTTACACAATCTCAGTTAACCTTGCAGGACTTCCGGGTATTTCAGTTCCATGTGGACAGGACTCTAACGGACTTCCAATAGGAATGCAGATTATTGGTGACTGCTTTAAAGAAAAAAATATTATACGGGCAGCATACACATTTGAGCAGGCAAAAAATAGCTATGACAGATGTGATGTAGCAAAAGCAAGAGATTAGGAGGAGCAGCAATGAAACAGTACGAAACAGTTATTGGACTTGAAGTTCATGTAGAATTAGCAACAAAAACAAAAATTTTCTGCTCCTGTTCAACAGAGTTTGGCGGAGCACCAAACACACATACATGTCCTGTTTGTACAGGAATGCCGGGATCCCTTCCTGTTTTAAACAAGCAGGTAGTTGAATATGCCATGGCTGTAGGACTTGCAACAAACTGTAGCATTACACAGAATTGCAAGTTTGACAGAAAGAACTATTTTTATCCTGATAACCCACAGAACTACCAGATTTCACAGCTTTACAAACCTATTTGTACAAACGGTTATGTTGAAATCAAGGGTGATGATGGAGAAAAGAAACAGGTAAGAATCCACGAAATTCATATGGAAGAAGATGCAGGTAAGTTAGTACATGACGATTGGAATGATTGCTCATTAGTTGACTTAAACCGTTCAGGAGTTCCACTTATTGAAATCGTGTCAGAACCTGATATGCGTTCAAGCGATGAAGTTATAGCTTATCTTGAGAAACTTCGTCTTATAATTCAGTATCTTGGCGCATCAGACTGTAAGCTTAACGAAGGTTCAATGAGAGCAGATGTAAACCTTTCAGTTCGTGAATATGGTGCAAAAGAATTTGGCACAAGAACAGAAATGAAGAATCTTAACTCTTTTAAGGCTATTGCAAGAGCAATTGAAAATGAAAGAGAAAGACAGATTGATTTAATAGAAGCAGGAGAAGCAGTAATTCAGGAAACACGTAGATGGGATGATACAAAGGAATATTCTTATGCTATGCGTTCAAAAGAAGATGCTCAGGATTACAGATATTTCCCTGATCCTGACCTTGTTCCAATTATCATTAGTGACGAATGGATGGCTGAAGTTAAGTCAAAAGAACCTGAATTTAGAGATGAAAAGATGGCAAGATATATTTCAGAATTTAACCTTCCTGAATATGATGCTGACATTATTACATTATACAAACCATTGGCAGATCTTTTTGAAGCAGCAGTACAAAAGGGTAGCGCACCTAAGGAAGCAAGCAACTGGCTTATGGGTGAAACAATGCGTATAGTTAAGGACAAGGGCATTGAGCCTGATCAGGTAAAACTTACAGGTGAAAATTTTGCCAAGTTCCTTAAATTAATCGAAAATGATGTGATTAACAAAACAGTTGCCAAGGAAGTTTTTGAAGCAATCTTTGATGGTGGCGTAAATCCTGAAGCATATGTTGAAGAACACGGATTAAAGATGGACAACGATACAGATGGTCTTAAGAAGATAATTGAAGAAGTTGTAGCCAACAATCCTAAGGCAGTTGCCGATTATCAGGGTGGAAACAAGAAAGCAATTGGAGCTTTGGTAGGCCAGACTATGAAGGCTACACAGGGCAAGGCTAATCCACAGATGATTAACAAAATCCTTAATGAAATATTGAATAAATAACTACAAAGTAGTAATATTATACTTGGTTAAAAAAATTGTTGCAGATGTAAAATTAAACATCTGCAATGATTTTTCTTAAGCGGTGCGTGGCTCAGTTTGGTAGAGCGCTGCGTTCGGGACGCAGAGGTCGCAGGTTCGAATCCTGTCGCACCGATTTTTTTGAGCTTAGAAATAGGCTCTTTTTTTGTGGCGTGAAAATATTTAATTAATTTGCACCCAAAGTTTGAAAGCAATCGTGTTTTATATAGAAAAATAAATTTTTCAAAAAAACAGAAGGAGGAGAGAGATGGATAAAACTTATGCCGGTATGAGTTATGAAGAAGTTGTTGAGAAATATTCTGATTACATAACAAGAATGTGTGTGGTGTGGACACAAAATGAAGAAGCAGCTAAAGATTGTTTTCAAAATACATTTATAAAGCTTTACAAGAGTTCAAAAACTTTTAATGACAGTGAACATTTGAAAGCATGGTTACTTAGAGTAGCAAGAAATGAGTGCAATGATTACCATAGAACTTTTTGGAATAAAAATGTATCAATTGGATTAGATAGAGAGAAATTGGAAAGAGTGAAAAATGATTCAGCAAATAAAATTCAATTTGACAGTGATACAGAAAATTTAGTTAAAGCATTGAGAAAACTATCTTTAAAGTATCGAGAAGTTTTAGTTCTTTATTATTATCAGGAATATAGTACAAAAGAAATTTCGGATATTCTTCAGTTAAGTGTTAATACCGTAAAATCAAGGTTACAACGTGGTAGAGAAAAGCTTGCAAAAATCATAAAAAAGCAGGTTTAAAATCAAAAATCATAAAGAATTGAAGAATGGAGGCAAATATGAATTTAAAAAAATTAGATACAATCAAAACTCCGGAAAATTGGAAAAGAGAATTACTTGAACAGCAAAAAATTACAAAAGAAAGTTCAAATACTGATTTTATGAAAATAAAAAGAATGAAATGGGCAATGGCAAGTCTGGTGTTAATAGTAGTATGTACAATGGGAATAACCGTTGGAGCAGACACTTCCAATCCGTTTGGAGAATTTTTACAAAGTGTGTTCGGAACAAAAAAGGTACAGGAGGTTCACTTAGAAACTACTTCCAATATTGGAGAAACTAATGCATATAAAGAGTATGAAGAACCGGGAGCAGAAATTCAATTAAGTAATAATATGGAAATTGTTGGAAGGAATGAAACTTTCATATTGGAGTACAATAAAGAGGATTCAGAAAAAGTTAAAAGTGTTTATTGTATAAAAAATAGTCAGTTGACAAGTGAACAGGTTAATAGATTCCAAGGTAAATATGATGGCAAAGATTTTTCTTTTGATTATGTTATAAAAAACAATGAAATTTGCGGATTCAATTATAATGGGGCAGTTAGTGAAGTTTTTCCGGTTATGGAAGAAAGGACAGTTTATGTGGCCTTGTATCAAACAAAAGAAGATACTGTAATAAAAGAGACAATTGCCAAAATTAATTTGGACACAAATGAAATTATAAAGCTTTCAAATGACAAAATGATTTGCAATTTTGTACTTTCACCAAATGGAAAAACACTTCTTTGCAATTTTAGAACAAAGGGATATTGGTCAGTGTTTGATTTGAAAAACAAAACAGAAAAGAAAATCAAGAAAAGCGTAATAAACGGATATGCAACAACTGATGAAATAGTTTTTGTGGATGACTACCATATATTAACTCTAGGCAAGGCGTTTACAAAAAATAAAACTGAATATTACAGTAAGTATCTTGTGAATTTGAAAAGTGGGAAAGTTGAAAAGGAATATTTTAATACACAAATTGACATAAATTTTAATTGGACATATATGTTCAACAAAAATATTCTGACAATAGAAAATGTAATGAAAGGTTCTAAATTTCAGATTAACATTCAGGAAAGAAAAGTTGAACCAATTATTGCATCTGAAAAATATGCCATATTTGGTGATGCATCTAATAAAATTATATATTTAATAAATCTTGAAAAAGAAGAGTGGATGAAATTGAAAATTCCTAATAAGGAGTGGGAGAATATGGAATTTTATTTAATGAGTAAGGAAAATAAAATGTTAATTACACTTAATAAAAAGGCATATATAATAGACTTATCAAAGCTGAAAAAGTTTAATGGATAATCTTATACCATTTGTTACTGATAAACAAATATTTCTTCCTTTTTCTACAATGGCACTGTCTAGAACGGCGAGGAGTTATAATAAAATCTCCACTATATATGAAGAAATGAGGGCTTTATATATAGTGGAGATTTTTATGTATACATTAATTAATTTTATCAAAAAATATAACAGAAGTATTAGAAGGAATGTGAATACGTTCTTTTTTGAGTAATGTTCTGGCACGTTGATTGGTTTCATAATCACGTTTTCCTTTTTCAAAAGTTGAACAACAAAGAAAATCACATTTCGATTCATTCTGTGAATTGGTATTAATTATAAATATAAAATTGTTTATGTTTGTATGACTTGATATTAAATAATCTGCCTTTATTGTAGTATAAAATGGATACATACGAGGCATAAATGAATATAGATTAAATTCATTATCAAGAGATTCTTTTAAATGAATTAGTGCCTCCAAACGAGGCTTAATCATATCTTTATATTGGGTAGCTTTTTTTAACGTATCAAAAGATATTTTGCCTTCAATTACACGGTCTGCTATTTTTGCAGATGAGTAGTTTGGGAGTGCAATATCTTTTGCATACTGAAAACCTGCAAGATGTGGATACTCATTTAAAGAAAAAATAAGATTAATTGGATATAATTGTTTTTGGTAGCCATAAACAAAGAGATATCTATATTCAATTATTTCTTTCCAGGCTCTGGCTGATTTTTGTAATAGATTCATATGATTTATCCCCCACGTTAAAAGTAAAGAGCCTTGCATATGCAAGACTCTTGTAAAGCGTTTTCTTTCGGTTTAGAAAAACCTATTCGGTTTGAGGTTATCGCATAACCCAAGGTCAGGCTCCACAATTGGCTGCATACCGAAACAGTCAACTGCTTCGAAGCCACGATAGCCGATCAACGTCGCTATCCTCTGATTTGATTATAACATAATAGTACTTGTAGTCAAGGGATTACAAGTATTTGATGAGCATTAAAATTATAATGCTCAAAATTATTATATGCAGAAAAAATCAGTTTGAATCAACATAAATAATTAAAAGATAAGTTGACATATTTAACGGTTAAAATTCACCTTCATCCTCATTTTCTACACCAATCTATATCAATAAAGGATTGAAATTATAACTCATACGTTCTATAATGAACTCAAAACTCGGCTTAAAATAGTAAGTCGGAAACAAATAAATACTGTAAGATACAAATAGGAGAAGTTTATGAGTCACATGGATACTAGAATGTCTTGGGAACCGGACAAGCCTCATGAAGAATGTGGTGTCTTTGGAATGTATGATTTGGATGGCAACGATGTTGCATCATCAATTTACTACGGACTGTTTGCGTTACAGCATCGTGGACAGGAAAGCTGTGGTATTGCCGTATCAGATACTTTTGGACCTAGAAAGGTTGACCTTTTAAAAGGGATGGGATTGGTTAACGAAGTGTTTAACCAGGAGAATATAGCAAGCTTAAAAGGTAACATTGGTGTTGGTCATTGCCGTTATTCAACAGCAGGAGAAAGCATTCCAAGTAATGCACAGCCTTTGGTTATTAATTATGTTAAGGGAACTTTAATGTTAGCACATAATGGAAACCTTATTAATGCTAACGAATTGAGAGAGGAATTGGCATATACAGGTGCTATTTTCCAGACAACAATCGATTCAGAAGTTATAGCTTATCACATAGCAAGAGAGAGAATTAAGACTAAAACAGCCGAACAAGCAGTAGTAAATGCTATGAAGAAGATTAAAGGCGCGTACGCCCTTGTTGTTTCAAGTCCTAGAAAATTAATTGGAGCAAGAGATCCATATGGTTTTAAACCTCTTTGTATAGGTAAGCGTGATAATGCTTACATATTGGCTTCAGAAACTTGTGCATTGGATACAATTGATGCAGAGTTTGTCAGAGATGTGGAGCCGGGAGAAGTTGTTGTAATAGACAAGGATGGTATCAAATCAGACAAATCATTATGCTTAAAGCCTGAAGAACAGGCAAGATGCGTATTTGAATATATTTATTTTGCAAGACCTGACAGTAATTTTGACGGTACAAGTGTTTATCATTCAAGAATTATGGCAGGAAAGTTTTTAGCAATGGATAGTCCTGTTGATGCGGACATTGTTGTGGGGGTTCCTGAATCAGGTAATGCAGCAGCAATGGGATATGCAATGCAGTCAGGAATTCCTTACGGAACTGCTTTTGTCAAGAATGCATATGTTGGAAGAACATTTATTAAACCTCAGCAGAAGAGTAGAGAATCAAGCGTTCGAGTAAAATTAAATGTTTTGAAGGAAGCTGTTAACGGCAAGCGAGTTGTTATGATTGACGACTCAATTGTAAGAGGAACTACAAGTGACAGAATTGTACAGATGCTTAAAGATGCAGGTGCAACAGAAGTTCACGTAAGAATTAGTTCACCACCATTTATCAGTGAATGCTATTTTGGAACGGACGTGCCAAATAAGGAACAGCTTATAGCTCACAACCGTACTATAGAAGATATAAGACAAGTAATCGGTTCAGATTCATTGGCTTATCTTAGCATAGACAGACTAATCGAATTATCAGGTGGAAAGGCTATCTGTAAGGGATGCTTTACAGGTGAATATCCAATGGAACCACCAACGGAAGACATTCGTGGAGAGTATGACAAGTAAAAATAGTTACACGGATTGTTATGTGCTTAGCACTCTCGCAATCTGTAATCTTAATTAATAAAAAATTTTGGAGGTTTTTATGAACGACAGATACCAGAGCCCATTATCAGAAAGATATGCAAGTAAGGAAATGCAGTACATTTTTTCACCTGACATGAAATTTAAAACTTGGAGAAAGTTATGGATTGCATTAGCAGAGTCAGAAATGGAATTAGGACTTAACATTACTCAGGAACAGGTTGATGAATTAAAAGCTCATGCTAATGATATCAATTATGATGTTGCAAAAGAAAGAGAAAAATTAGTACGTCACGATGTTATGTCACATGTTTACGCATACGGAGTACAGTGTCCTAAGGCTAAAGGAATTATCCACCTTGGTGCAACATCATGCTATGTTGGAGATAATACAGATATTATCGTAATGACAGAAGCATTAAAGCTTGTAAGAAAGAAACTCATAAACGTAATTAATGAACTTGCAAAATTTGCAGATAAATATAAAAATCAGCCAACATTGGCGTTTACACATTTCCAGCCTGCTCAGCCTACAACAGTTGGTAAGAGAGCAACTTTATGGCTTATGGAATTAAAATTAGACTTAGATGATCTTGACTACATTATTGACAGTATGATGCTTTTAGGAAGCAAGGGTACAACAGGAACTCAGGCAAGCTTCTTAGAATTATTTGAAGGCGACCATGAAAAGATTAAAGAATTAGAAAACAAGATTGCTAAGAAGATGGGATACACAAAGTGCTTCCCTGTATCCGGACAGACATATTCAAGAAAGATGGACACAAGGGTTCTTAATGTATTAGCAGGTATTGCTGCAAGTGCTCACAAGTTTTCAAATGACATTAGACTTTTACAGCACCTTAAAGAAATTGAAGAACCATTCGAAAAGAATCAGATTGGTTCATCAGCTATGGCATATAAGAGAAACCCAATGCGTAGCGAAAGAATTGCATCATTAGCTAACTATGTAATGGTTACAGCTTTAAATCCTGCAATTACATCAGCAACACAGTGGTTTGAAAGAACATTAGATGACTCAGCTAATAAGCGTTTAAGCGTTCCTGAATCATTCCTTGCAATTGATGGTATTCTTGATTTATACCTTAATGTAGTAGACGGATTAGTAGTTTATGACAAGGTTATTGAAAAGAGACTTATGAGCGAACTTCCATTTATGGCAACAGAAAATATTATGATGGATGCTGTTAAGGCAGGCGGAGACAGACAGGAACTACACGAAAAGATTCGTGAATTATCAATGGAAGCAGGAAAAAATGTTAAGGAGAAAGGTTTAGATAACAACCTTCTTGAACTTATTGCAAATGATCCTGCATTTAATATGAGTCTTGAAGATCTTCAGAAGACAATGGATCCTTCAAAGTATGTTGGACGTTCACCTGAACAGGTTGACGAATTCCTTGCAGAAGTTATTAATCCTATTTTGGAAGAAAACAAAGAGATTCTTGGAATGTCAGCAACAATCAATGTATAAATTGTGATTTTTTTGTGAAACAGTAGGCAGAATGCCAGTTAAATGAAATAAATACTTTAATTATTAAGGCAAGTGTGATAAAATCAGTTGTATGTTTGAGTCGGAAAGTATAGAATTTCCGAACATATGACTGATTTTATTTTTTTTCTTTAAGAATTAAAACGATTTAACAAAAATCACGTCATAATAAATAGTAGAGGAGAAATGAAAATGTTTAAGAAAGTTTTGGCAGTTGGTTTTTCTGCTGTATTAGCATTGTCATTAGTAGCATGCGGAGGCAGCAAAGACAACAAATCAAAGTCAAGTAAAGAGACAACAACAGCAAGCGAAAGCGAGGCAGCAACAGTTTATTCTGTAAAGGATGAGAAGATTAAAGTTGACAGCGGTGTTATTAAGCTTGCAGATTATTCACAGTTAACAGTATACGAAGATGATGTAAAGGTAACAGATGACAGTTATAAGTCACAGGTTGATTACATCTTAGAGCAGAGCGCAACATATAAAGATACTAAGAGTGCAAAGATTTCATCAGTAGACAAAGTTAAAGTTGACTACACAGGACAGATTAAGTATAAGGGTAAGAAAGTTACTTTTGAAGGCGGTACAGCTTCTGATCAGGAAATTGACCTTGGAAATAATAGTAGCGGATACATTGATGGATTTACTAAAGCATTAGAAGGACAGCACAAAGTTGGGGACAAGTTTACTAAGAAATTAAAATTCCCTGACACATACAAAAACAACACAAAGATTGATGGGAAAGAAGTTAAACTTGCAGGAAAGACAGTTTGGTTTACTTTTACAATTAAGAGTATTTCAACTAAGTCAGTTCCAAAGTTAACAGACAAGTTTGTAAAAGAAAAATTCGGTGCATACGGTGTAACAGATGTTAAGTCATTTGAAAAATATGCAAGAGAACAGATGAGAACATCAAACATTATGAACAAAGTTTGGTCAAACTTTGTAGCTTCTTGTGAAGTTGTATCATACAGCTCAACAGAAAAAGAAAGCTTAAAGAAAGTTGCAGATGCAAACTACGAATCACAGCTTCAGTCACAGTATGGTGTAGATCTTGATTCATATCTTGAAGCAGCTTCAATGTCAAAAGAAGACTGGGATAACAACATCATGAGCCAGGTTGAATCATCATTAAAGACAAAGATGGTATACCAGGCATTAGCAAAGAAGGCAGATTTAGTTCCTTCAGATTCAGATTACAACAAAGAAGCTGAAACACTTGCACAGCAGAACTCATTATCAGTAAAAGAACTAGAATCAACATATGGTAAAAAAGAAGTTGAATATGCTGTAATTACACAGAGAGTTCAGAAATATATTGCTGAAAATGTAACAGTTAAGGAAGGTTCAGAACCTACAACAGCAGCAGAAACAACAGAAGCTGCAACAACAGCAAAATAATAAATACTTGGATTTTTGAAAACAGGTATTGATGGAATAAAAAGAGTGTTATTTTATCGGAATGATAAGATGGCATTCTTTTTTTTGCTATAAGGTTGCATTACTATTTTAAATGTGCTAAATTATTCCACGGATGGTATTCGACAGAAACTATACCGAAGGAAAATGACTATATAAAAAACTGATGCGACGGTAGCTCATATCTTAGGAATGAGACTAACTATCCCGATTTTGAAAGAAGGAGGGATGCTCATGAAGTTTGGATTTATAGGAGCGGGAAAAGTTGGTTTTTCCCTTGGAAAATATTTGGCAGATAATAACCAGAATGTAGTTGGTTATTATAGCATAATCAATGAAGAAGCCATAGAAGCAGCAAAGTTTACCGGTTCTAAGTATTATGAGAACATAGAACAGTTGGTAGAGGATAGTGAAGTTTTATTTTTGACTGTCCCCGATGGACAGATTGAGAATCTATGGAATCAGTTAAAATCAAGTCATAAAAATTGGATGGCAAAGTATAATAAACCTTTGCTTAACAATAAAATAGTGTGCCATTGTAGTGGTGCATTATCCTCAGATATCTTTTCGAGTATAGCCGAATATGAAAGTTTTGGCTATTCTATCCATCCACTCTTTGCAGTGAGTAACAGATACGAATCTTACAAGGAATTATCAGATAGTTATTTCACAATAGAAGGAAATATTGAAAAAATCAATAAAATGAAAGAATTGTTTGAAAGTTTCGGAAACACTGTATGTATTATTTCAAAGGATGACAAAATTAAATACCACGGAGCGGCGGCTATTGCCAGCAATCTTGTTGTTGGTTTAATAGGTCTTAGTGAAGAATTGCTTAAACAGTGTGGGTTTGATGAAAAATCGGCTCATAATGCATTAGCACCAATTATTAAGGGAAATGTTAAGCACATTGTAGAAGAGGGCGTTGTAGAAGCACTTACGGGGCCTATTGAGCGTTGTGATGTGTCTACAGTAAGAAAACATATGAGCGTTTTTGATAAAAAAACCAATGAAATCTATAAAGCAGTGTCAAAAGAAGTATTGGAAATTGCAAAGATAAAAAACAAAGATAGAGATTATAGTAAGATGGAGGAAGTATTACAATGAAAAATACGGTAAGTACATTGTTAAAACAGAAGCAGGAAGGAAAGAAGATTTCAATGCTTACCTGCTATGACTATTCAACAGCAAAATTAATGGAAGAAGTTGGAGTAAACACAATTCTTGTAGGTGATTCACTTGGAAATACAATGCTTGGATATGAAGATACAATTCAGGTAACAATGGAAGACATGATTCATCATTGTGCAGCAGTATCAAGAGGCTTAAAGAACACATTTTTAGTTTGTGACATGCCATTTATGTCATATCAGACATCACCATATGATGCAGTTGTTAATGCAGGCAGACTTATGAAAGAAGGTCATGCCAACATGGTTAAATTAGAAGGTGGAAAAGAAGTTTGCCCACAGATAGAAGCAATAGTAAAAGCATCAATTCCTGTATGCGCCCATTTAGGACTTACACCACAGTCAATAAATGCACTTGGTGGCTATAAAGTTCAGGGAAAGACAGAAAGTGATGCACAGAAATTAATAGACGATGCAAAGGCAGTACAGGAAGCAGGAGCTTCAATGTTAGTACTTGAATGTGTACCTGCAGACCTTGCAGCAAAAATAACAAAAACACTTCATATTCCAACAATCGGTATTGGAGCAGGAAACCAGTGCGACGGACAGGTACTTGTATATCAGGACATGTTAGGAATGTTTACAGACTACGTGCCAAAATTCGTAAAACAGTTCGCAGGTGTAGGCGAAACAATGAAAAAAGCATTCAAAGAATATATGGAAGAAATTCAGAGCGGAGCCTTCCCGGCAGAAGAACACTCATACAAAATAGATGACGAAGTAATAGAGAGACTGTACTTTTAATGATTACAATGGACGAAGGTCTGCTTCCACCTGTGCTTGCACAAAGGTGGAAGCATGAACTTAGGACATGCCCGGATAATGAGCATAAAAGCAAAGCGAAGCTTTGCGATATGCGAATTATGCGGTAGGATTGCGAGAGTGCGAAGCACGTAGCAATCCGATAATCATTAACTTGAAAAAATCAAATATAACAGCGAAGCGCAGCTTCAACAAATAGGAGGTCAACATGAAAGTTGTAACAACAATAAAAGAAGTAAGAGAAAACGTAAAACAGTGGAAAAAAGAAGGACAGACAGTAGGTTTTGTACCAACAATGGGATATTTGCATGAAGGACACGGAAGCCTTATTACAAAAGCAAGAGAAAACAATGACAAAGTAGTAGTAAGTATTTTTGTAAATCCAATGCAGTTTGGACCAACTGAAGATTTAGACAGTTATCCAAGAGACCTTGAAAAAGATTCAAAATATTGTGAAAGCTTAGGAGTAGATTTAATATTCCACCCGGAACCATCAGAAATGTATCATGACGATTTCAGTTCATATGTTGATATGTCAGTTTTAACAGAAGAACTTTGTGGATTAAGCAGACCTGTACATTTTAGAGGCGTTTGTACAGTAGTAAACAAACTTTTCAACATTGTACAGCCTGACAGAGCTTATTTTGGAGAAAAAGACGCACAGCAGCTTGCAATCATTAAGCATATGGTTCAGGACTTGAATATGGATATTGAAGTAGTAGGATGCCCAATTATCAGAGAAGAAGACGGTCTTGCAAAAAGTTCAAGAAATACATATCTTTCACCTGAAGAAAGAAAGGCAGCTTTAGTTTTAAGCCAGACAATCAACTTGGCTAAACAGCTTATTGCAGATGGAGAAAAGGACGCTGATGTAGTAGTTGCAAAGATGAAAGAAAATATTGAAAAAGAACCTCTTGCAAAAATCGATTATGTTAAGGCAGTTAACGGCTTAACAATGCAGCAACAGAAAGAAATTAAAGCACCTATGTTAATTGCAATGGCGGTATACATAGGAAAAACAAGATTAATAGATAATACAATTTTACACTAATTTATGGTAATAAATCAGACAGTAAAATTAGTAGGTTTTACTGTCTGAAATTATGATAATTAAGATATTTGGAAGTGATGAAAGGATAAAACAATGCAGATTAATATGTTAAAAAGTAAAATTCATAGAGCAACAGTAGTTCAGTCAGAGCTTGATTATGTGGGAAGCATAACAGTTGACGAGGATTTAATGGATGCATCAGGAATTTATGAATATGAAAAGGTACAGATAGCAGACGTAAACAATGGCAACAGATTTGAAACATACGTTATAGCAGGAGAGAGAGGTTCAGGAATGATTTGTCTTAATGGTGCAGCAGCTCATATGGTCAGCCTTGGGGACAAGATTATTATTATGAGTTATGCCCAGATGGAGCCTTCAGAAATTAAGGATAATAAGCCTAAAGTTGTTTTTGTTGATGATGAAAATAAGATTACAAGGGTAACTAATTACGAAAAACATGGAAAATTATTTGACTTAGAAAAGTAAAAATTATATCATATTTCTGTAGTAAAATTTGGAAAGGTGAAATTTTTATGTTAAAAGGAAAGACAGTTGTGCTTGGAGTTACAGGAAGCATTGCAGCATATAAGATAGCCAACCTTGCAAGTATGCTTGTAAAGAAGGGATGCAATGTTCACGTAATAATGACAAGAAATGCAACAAATTTTATAAATCCTATTACATTTGAAACACTTACAGGTCATAAGTGCCTGGTTGATACATTTGATCGTAATTTTGAATTTAGCGTAGAACATGTATCATTGGCTAAACAGGCAGATATTTTTATGGTTGCACCGGCAAGTGCCAATGTTATTGGAAAGATTGCAGGGGGAATAGCAGATGATATGCTTACAACAACTATAATGGCGGCTAAATGCCCTAAGATTATATCTCCGGCAATGAATACTAATATGTTTGAAAATCCTATTGTACAGGACAATCTGACTAAGTTAAAGAGTTACGGATATGAGATTGTTGAACCGGCAAGCGGATATTTGGCATGCGGCGACACTGGTAAGGGTAAGATGCCTGAACCGGAAGTGCTTTATTCATATATTTTAAAGAATATCGGTTGTGAAAAGGACTTGTTAGGCAAGAAAGTTCTTATAACAGCAGGTCCAACACTTGAAAAGATTGATCCTGTAAGATTTATAAGTAATCATTCAACAGGAAAAATGGGATATGCCATTGCTGAAAATGCAATGCTTAGAGGGGCAGAAGTTACTTTGGTAACGGGAAGAACTTCAATTAAGAAACCTGATTTTGTTAAGATTATTGATGTTTTAAGTGCTCAGGATATGTTTGAAGCAGTAGATGAAAATTTCGACCAGCAGGATATTGTTATAATGAGTGCGGCAGTGGCTGATTATAGACCGAAAACTGTTGCTACAGAGAAGATTAAGAAGAAGGATGGGGAAGAGTCTATTCAGTTAGAAAGAACCACTGATATTCTTGGAACAATGTCTAAAAGAAAGAAGAACCAGTTTGTATGTGGTTTTTCAATGGAAACAGAGAATATGTTGGAGAACTCAAAAGCTAAGCTTGAAAAGAAGAATTTAGATATGATTTGTGCCAACAATTTGAAAGTTAAAGGTGCCGGTTTTGGTACAGACACTAATGTGGTAACACTTATAACTAAGGACAATGTAGTTGAGTTACCATTAGAATCTAAGGCAGAAGTGGCAGCGCAGATTTTAGATACTATTGTAAAGAAATAGGAGAATGATTAAGTAAGGAGTAGGGATGAGAAATAACTTAAAGAAGAAAGTTTGCAGTTTACTTGTTGCAACATTAATGACAACGGCAACATTTGCAAACGGATTTACATATGGTGGCATCACGGTATCGGCAGAAGAAAGCAACGTAACAGTTCAGAATAGTGGAAATGTTGAAATATCAGGAGAGAAAACATACTCAGATATTAATGATTCAACAGGCTCAGGTGTGAACACAGGAGATGTGGAAACATCGACAGTGGAAACTACTACAGGAGAAATAGTTGAGACTACAACTGATGAAACGACAATGCCTGAGACTACAGTGGAACCAACAACAGAAGAACCAACAACACCGCAACCTACAACAGTACCGGCCACAACAAAGCCTGCATCAACAAAGGTTGTTGCCTGGGGTAAGAATGCAGCAGGTCAGTTTGTTAATGGTAATAAGAAGGTAATTAAGGGCGCCACAATGAAAGGTGTAGACGTTAGTTACCACAATGGAACAATTAACTGGAAGAAAGTAGCTGCAAGTGATGTTGATTATGCAATTATCAGATGTGGTTACGGAGATAACATAAAGAGCCAGGATGATAAGAAATGGGCTGAAAATGTTGCAGGATGTGAAAAAAACAATATTCCATATGGAGTTTATATTTATTCATATGCTACTTCAGTTAAACAGGCTGAAAGCGAAGCAAATCATGTTTTAAGATTAATAAAGGGACATACATTAAACTTTCCAATTTATTATGATATGGAAGATGCGGTTCAGGCTAAGCTTTCAAAATCAATGAGAACAAAGATTGCAAACAAGTTTCTGGGAATAATTAGGAATGCAGGCTATGAATGTGGTATTTATGCAAACCTTAACTGGTGGAACAATTATCTTGATTCAAGCCTTGGCGGTGATAATACATGGAGAACATGGGTTGCACAGTACAATAATAATGGCTGTGATTACAAGAGCAACTACAGTATGTGGCAGAGCTCATCTACAGCTAAGGTAAGTGGTATAAGTGGAAAGGTAGATATTAATTTCTGGTTTGGAGAAGTGAGAGACAGAAGTTATGATATTACAGTAAAGAAGGGACCTTCAACGGTTAATACAGTGGCAACACCTAAACCGGTAAAAGCTCCTGCAAGAGTAAAAATAAGTTCAGTTAAGGTAGGTAAGAAGAAAGCCACAGTTAAGTGGAAGAAGATTTCATCTGTAAAAGGATACAGAATACAGTATTCTACATCAAAGAAATTTACTTCAAAAACAACAAAGTCTAAGTATACAACAAAGACAAGTATTAAAATAAAGAAGTTAAAATCAAAGAAAACTTATTATTTCAGAGTAAAAGCTTACAAAAAGAATGCAGCAAACAAGAAAGTGTATTCAAAGAGCTGGAGTAAGGTAAAACATAAAAAGATTAAATAATTACATAGATTAATCTGTGTAAGCACAGGTTTGGCAAGAAGATTTGAAACGGTAATTATGTAATAAGAAAAGCATGTATCAACGTAAAGGAGAACAAAAGAGTTGATACATGCTTTTTCTGTTAAAACTTATAAATGATATCTTTGTTATATGTGCATCCTGCCTTGCATACAGGGCTTACAAAGTTATCATGATTAATAGCATCGGGATAATACTGTGGTTCAAAACAAACAGCTTCTCTAACATTGTAAATGTGGTCTTTTTTACCTTTTACATTCTCAACAAAGTTGGCTGTGTACATCTGAACACCCGGACAATTAGTAGAAATCTTCATTTCTATTCCCGAAACATCACCTACAGCATCCACAATATTGTGAAGCTTAGAATCAGTAGGATCTGTAATCCAGTTATGGTCATATCCGTTAGCATATTTTAAAGGAATGTAGTTTTTATTAATATCCTGGCCAATAGTTTTAAAATTATTAAAATCCATTGGAGTGTCTTTTACAGCTTCAATCTCGCCTGTAGGAATTGATGTTTCGTCAGCAGGAGTAAAGCTGTCTGCATATATTTTTACACTGTGATTTAAAACAGTACCTGAACCTTCGCCATTTAAATTAAAATAAGAATGGTTAGTCACGTTAATAATAGTATCCTTGTCAGGAGTAGCATTGTAGTTAATCTTAAAGCCATCTTCCAACAATTCGTAAGTAACATACATCTTTAAGGCTCCGGGAAATCCCTGATCCATATGTGGGCTTTCAAGTGAAAAAGTAATTGAAGTGTCATTCTGATTTTCCACTGTCCATACACGTTTAGAATATGGATTAAGACCACTGTGAAGGTTATTTGGCCCGTTATTAATATCAAGATTGTATTCTGTGTTATTTAGCACGAAATGTCCTTTAGCTATTCTGTTGGCACATCTTCCAACATTACAACCAAAGTAATATCCGTCATCTGTTTCATAGCCTGATACATCATCATATCCTAAAACGATGTCTGTAGGCTTGTTATTTCTGTCAGGAACAACAATGCTTACAATAGTTGAACCAAAATCAGTTACACTAATTTCTAAATTATTATTTTTTAAGGTGTAAAGCTTAGTAGCAATACCATCTTTTGTAATTCCAAAATCTTTAACTGTCATTATAATCCTCCTAATTTTTAATAGGCAAAACTACGAGAAAATATGAAAAAGGGGAGGGAATGAAAAAGTAGTTTTGCCTATGTTAACAAATATAGAAATAAAACTATAAAGTTTTAATAAATCTCAAAAATGCTTCTAAGCCGTCAGGTGTACATTTGTAAACGCCTGCGTCTTCTAAAACTTTTACGAAAACTTTTCCGATTTCTGCCTGAATAATGTCCATAACATTATCTTTATTAACGTCATCATAGTTGGCAAGAAAATCGTATGCCCAATCGGCATGTTTCTCAATAGCTTCGTTTTCGCGAATATCTTTTCCTTCAAGAATATATTCAGCAAGTAAATTCATCTCGCCTTTTAATCTTGATGGAAGTACTGCAAGACCCATAACTTCAATTAAACCAATATTCTCTTTCTTAATATGGTGAAGTTCTTCGTGTGGGTGATATACACCTAAAGGATGTTCTTCTGTAGTAATGTTATTTCTTAATGCTAAATCAAGTTCAAACATACCATCCTTAAATCTTGCAATAGGAGTTATGGTATTGTGTGGTGTTCCGTCAGTTTCAGCATAAATAAATGCATCCTCATCAGTGTAGCCTCTCCAAGCCTTCAAGATATGGTCGGCAAGTTCAATTATTCTGTCACTGTCTTTTGACTGTAATCTGATAACTGATAAAGGCCATTTTACAATACCACATTTAACATCGTCAAAACCATCAACTGAAAATTCTTTGATAATATCAGCCTTTGCCATAGCAAAAGTATAATTACCCCCCTGGAAATGGTCGTGACTTAAAATTGAACCTCCAACAATTGGAAGGTCTGCATTTGAACCAAGAAAATAATGAGGAAAGAGCTTAACAAAATCAAATAATTTCCTAAAAGCTGCTTTATCTATCTTCATTGGTACATGCTGTCCGTTAAATACTATGCAATGTTCGTTATAATAAACATATGGAGAATACTGAAATCCCCAGTTTGAATCATTGATAGTAATAGGAATGATTCTATGGTTCTGTCTTGCAGGATGATTTACACGACCTGCATAGCCTTCATTTTCCATACAAAGCTGACACTTCGGATAAGAAGATGAAGCAGCTTTTCCTGCGGCTGCAATAGCTTTAGGATCTTTTTCCGGCTTTGATAAATTAACAGTAATGTCAATTTCACCATACTGTGAAGGAACAGTCCATTTTAAATCCTTTTCTACTCGTGATTTTCTAATGTAATTAGTTTTTGTAGAAAAATCATAGTAGAAATCGGTTGCTTCTTTTGGAGAATTGCTATATTTTTTCCAAAAGATTTCTGAAACCTGTGAAGGACGTGGCATTATGAAATTCATAAGCTTTGTATCAAAAAGGTCTCTGTAAGTAATAGAGTCTTCAATAAGCTTCATTTCACAGGCAATATCCAAAAGGTTATCTAATATATTGTCAAGATTAATCTCCTCACCTGAAATATCAGGATCAGAGTAATCATCTTTGCCAAAAGCATCCAAAATCATATTAGTTGAATAATTTCTTTCTGATTCAGGAATTAAACCTGAATTAATACCATACTGTACTAATTTTTTTATATTTTTATCTAATTCTGAGACGTTAATCATAATACTTTAACACCTCCATACTTTCTAATCTTTAATACATGACATGCACCTTCACCGAAAATACTTTCTGTAGCTTTCTTATACTCAGGTACAAAATCAGTTTTAACAAAAGCCTGTATAGTGCCGGCAAAACCACCACCGTGTACTCTGCATACACCATTGTTTCCTAAAACATTTTCGCTAATTGCAATACCTATTGAAACAGGCTGGTTCTGGAAATCATGGTTAGAATAAATATTTTGGAGACGCTTGTAAGAAGAATCTCCTGATTCCTTAATTAAAGATAAAAATGTGCCAAAGTCATCAGCTTTTAAAGCGTCAACTTCTTTCTGAACACGTTCATTGTCCTTAAAGAAATGCATAGCTCTCAAAATATTTCTGTCTCCAACTTTTCTGAAAATCTCAGGAAGTTTACTGAAAAATTCTTCAGCCGGAATATCATTTAAAAATTCTTTACCAAATAAAGCTGCAACTTCTTTCATTTCTTTAGGAATGGCAGAGTAGTCATCTGTTAAGTCTGCGTGTGAACCTTTAGTATCAACGATACAAAGGCTGTAACCCTTATCTGCAATGTCGAAATCAACTTTTTCAACAATAGGATTAGCAGGATCTTTAAAATCAATATGTACAAATCCACCAACTGAGCAAGCCATCTGATCCATAAGACCACAAGGTTTTCCGAAGAATACATTCTCAGCATACTGACCAATAATTGCTATATCAATTGGAGAAACTTTCATATCGTTATATAAACCTGAAAGAATAGTTCCGATAATTGCTTCAAATGCTGCTGAAGAAGAAAGACCTGCACCATTTAAAACATCGCTTGTAACGTATGCCTTAAAAGGACCTGTTTTGTAACCGTGGTCGTTCATTCCTGCAATAACACCTTTAATTAAAGCAGAAGTAGTACCAAATTCTGCTTCGTTAACAGCAATGTTGTCAAGACTAATGCTTAATGGTGAATAACCTTCAGAAAAAAGTTCAATAGTATTTTTGTCATTATTTCCAACAATTGCAATTGCATCTAAGTTAACAGAGGCGGCCAAAACCATACCGTGCTGATGGTCTGTATGATTACCACCTACTTCAGTTCTTCCCGGTGCACTATAAATGTCAACGTTCTCTTCACCGAAAAGCTCTATATATTTATCTAATGCATTAACATATCTTTCTTTCTGGTATTTAATCATTTCTAAATCATCATAATATAAATCAGTCAATGTGCTATCGTGTTCATTATTCAAAAACTGATTCTTTAATGTTGTTACGTTTGTCATTGAAAACCTCCCGATACATAAAAATATTACTTCGCTTTTACTGTAAAATTTGTTTAACTAAAATGTATAACTTTTTTAGTAAAATATCAATAGTTTTTTGATAAAAAAATAAAGTTTGAATATATTGCACAAATAGTCGAATCAAAAACTGTAACAAGTGAATAAGGGAAAAATAAATAAAAACGATTCGGTAAAAGAAAAAGTAAAACTTTAGTAAAAAGTATTGCAAAATTTATGAAAGTTTATTACTATAGAATAGCATTAAATTTAAGCAGAAAATATCGAAAGTTTGATTACATGGATTGTAATCTTATATAGAATGGAAGAATGGAGAGAAGAAATGGCAACAATAAAAGATATTGCTGAAATGGCAGGAGTAAGTATTACAACAGTTTCAAGAATACTTAATAATGATTCATCTTTAAGTACAACGATGGAAACTAAGCAGAAAGTAATTGATGCTGCAAAAAAATTAAACTACAAAAAAGTAGGAAGAAGTACAAAGGCCACATTCAGATTGGGTATTGTTCAGTGGTTTTCAGCAGAGCAGGAACTTCAGGATACATATTATCTTTCAGTTCGTAATGGTATTGAAGATTTTTGTATAAAAAATTGTATTCAGATAGTAAGAGCTTTCAAGACAGATGTTAATTATATGGATTATCTTGAAAATATTAATGGACTTATCTGCATTGGAAAGTTTAGCAAAAAAGAAGTGAAAGAATTAAAGAGAATATCTAAAAATATTGTATTCTTAGATATGCCTGTAGCAGATTATAGTGTTACATCATTTACATTAGACTTTGAATATGCAGTAAATAAAGCAATGAGTTATCTTACAAAACTAGGTCATACAAAGATTGGATTTTTAGGCGGACGAGAAATTTTAGATACTGATGAAGTTTTTGATGATGAAAGAATTAAGGAATATGTAAAATATTGTTCAGAACATGGTCTTGATTATGATAAATATTTAAAAGAAGGACAATATTCCATTGAATCAGGATATAGTATGATGAGTGAATTTATTCAGTCCGAAGATATGCCAACAGCCGTATTTGCGGCAAGTGATTATATTGCATTTGGAGCAATGAAGGCTATTAAAGAAAACGGATTAAAGATTCCTGAAGATATTTCAGTTATTGGATTTGATGATGCACAGATTTGTAATTATACAACTCCAACATTGACAACCATACATGCACCTGCATATGATATGGGACAGTATGGTGCCAACTTCCTTTTTGGAGCTACTAACTGTAGCATAACAACTCCATTGAATGTAAAAATGCCTTGTGAGTTAGTTGAAAGAGAATCATGCGGACCTGTTAAAAATAAAGAGTCCCGCTAAAATCATAACGAAATTTGTTTGACAACACATCTCCGTATAAAGCATTATTGAAATTTTGAATTAAATAAACTGCTTCAGTCGCAGAGTTTTCAAACAATTCGTACAAGTAATCTAAGTGATGTTCACATCTAGGATTACTGTCAGGTTCAACAACGTGACCATATAAACTTTTATAATGAAAAGTGGCATGCATTAATAAATCAATGCATGTCCTTTTTGCTTTATGTGGCGCAACAAAGAACTTCTTGATTATATACATCCATTTAAGTGAAGCGTGAATTGTGTATGTTGAAATCTGATTATAAAAAGGCGACATACTTTCAGCAACACTTTCCTTAGTTGGAATTAAATGGTGCATAGGAAAACTTTCAGGAGTATATCCGTCTTCAACAAGAAGCTTATGCTCAAAAGCACCCTCAATTTCAATGTGCCCACAATCGGTTTCATCCATTGTTACCTTAACATAAGGATGACAGTTTTTGTCCAATACATAGTGACAAATAAGTCCTAAAAGGTAACTGTACTGCGAACTGTTTTTTCCGTATTTATTTACAATCTTAACGGCGTGTGTCATAAAAGGATAAAAATCTTTATGATGAATAGAAACGCCTATCTGATTAATTTTGTTTTTCGAAAAAGCCCTGTAATAAAATAGAAAATCAGGTCCCTGTAACCCTGCCTTAAACGGAGCGGGATATTTCTTAATAACATTCTTTATATCTTTTGGTAATCCGGGAATTACCATTTTTCCAAATTTATAATGTGCATATGCAGATGGCATAAAAACACCTCCTATTTACAAATATTTTTATGATTGATTTGTATGTTTAATTTTAATATTTCATTTATTAGAACTTATACAATATATATTAACATATTTACCATTTTAAAGTGAGAATATTTTGTTAAATATAAGTAAAAGAACCATAATGTCATTATAGAAGAAAAATAACACAAAATAAGACAAAAAAGTTAAACAAAAAATAAATTAAAAAATATAAAGTTTTTTAAAAAAAGTTGTCACTTTTTTCTTTCTCATACGTTGTAATTAATAAGAGAGAAAAATAGAGAGAGGAAGAGATAGAAAAAATATAGCAATTAGGCAATTATCAATAAAATTTTTAGAATGAAAGGAGAAAAAGGTATGAACAAGAAGATGAAAAAGTTAATGGTATCAATGCTAGTGTTGTGTGTAATGTTAATGGGAAAGAGTTATGACATAATGGCGAGTGATAGCCAACTTGGAGAAATTTATGATGAAGGAGATTTTGAAACTTTAAGTGATTACAATCAGTATATGCAAAAAAGAGGATTAATGATTACCAATTCAAGAGCGGCTAATAGTTACTATTTAGCAAGTGTTAGAAAAACAACAGCAATTGCAGAATATTCTTTGGAAGGATTGTTGGGAAAGAAAGGTGTTCAAAATTTTTGCATTGATGATGAAAAGAAATATATTTATGTAACCCAGCAAAGTCAGGGAACTATAAGTATATTAAAAATGAAAATAGACCAATCAACAAAAAAAGCTAGTTATGAGAGTAAAATGACATTAAATAAATGTGGACATGGGCAAACACTTGAAATATATAAATATAATGGAAAAACTTATTTATTAGTTTCAAGCAAGGAAAATAAGATAAGTGATAGCACATATTGGTCAGTTCAAGTTGCAAGAGTCGAATATCAGGCAAATAAAACATATAATTATACATTTCTTCACAGGTTAACATATATTAATTATGCTAACAAAGCAGGAAGTAATGGAAATCCAGAGAGTGTAGGAACATTAACAAGATGTGACGCTGCACTTTCGACAGACTCTAAATATATAATTATATGGGCGAAAGCAGGAAGCAATTTACAATATAGTTGTTATGATTTTACTGAAGTAAATAAAGCACTTGATAAAGAAGAAACAGTGTCATGTAAGTCGAATTCAATATTAAGTAAAGCTTTGAAATATTATTTCATAAAGCAGTCAGATGAAACAACATATCCACAAAAGTCATTTCAGGGAATTGAATTAACAAATGGTTTAAATATATATCAATCATCTGGAAAAGATAACTTGGATAATTGCATTGCAAATATTAGCAAATCAGGTAATTGGAAGTCTACTGCAGTTATATCTGTTCCAAGATTTAACGATGAAAAAGTTATTTTGAATAAGTCAAATGTTGAAATTGAAGGAATTAAAATTAGAGGGTCGAAGTTATTTTTTGCAACAATAATCAATGATGGCTTAAGAAATTCATATATTTATAGTATAGATAAATCTGTTATGGATTAAATGGAATAAAATATAAAAAACTTTCGTTTAATATATAACAAAACAAAATAGATGCAAATATGAAAGCATCGTATAGAAAACAAGGAGGTACGGATATGAAGAAATTGTACAAAAAAATAGGAGTTATACTAGCATTAACAATGGTAATTGGTTTGATTCCGGCTCAGGGTGTTAATGCGGCAAAAGCAAAGAGTAATGTAACTTATTCTATTAAGAAGGGAACATTGGTTATTAAAGGAAAAGGGAAAATGCCGGCTAAAATGACCTTCAAAAATAACAAAAAAATTAAGAAGGTTGTAATAAGAAAGGGTGTGACATCAGTATCAGATAAAGCATTCTACAAATGTAAAAATCTGAAGAAGGTTACTATTTCAGGTACAGTAACAAAAATCGGAAAGTATAGTTTTTACGGAACAAAAATAAAGAATATAACTATACCTGAAAAGGTTGGAAAAATCGGTCAGAATGCTTTAGGAAAATGTAAAAAATTAAAGACAATAACAATGCCGGGAAATCTTAAAGTGATGTTAGATTCTAATGAAGATTATTCAGCAGCAGTATTAATGTCAGGCTCAAATGTTAAAACAGTAAAGTTTAATACAGCTTTTGAACCGGCAATGGCAAGCTATTGTGAAGCGGAAAATCTTCAGGTGATGGCAAAAGATAAAAAATATAAATCAATAAATGGAATGGTTTATACAAAGGACGGAAAAAAACTTGTAAGAGTTCCAATGAATCGAAAAACAGTTAATGTTAATGATGGATGTGAAGAAATTTGCTTATCAGCATTACTTTATGAGAAAAAAATTCCGGATGATTTTCCACAGACCTGCGGTGATTTTTCAGAGATTACAATACCAAAATCAGTAACAAAAATAAATGATACTGAATATACTACAAGTCAGGTGTACTATAGCTGGAACGGAAAGAAGTACACTAAGACAAAGGTTAAAGGAGTATATGAATATATCCCTAATAACGAAAATTATAACCTGAAGATTACAATAAAGGATGGAAATGAAAACAACATTAGTATTTTGAATAAATACTTTAAAAAAGCAAACATAATTAAATAAAATATTTTAAGAATAGAGAAGCTGTTTCATGTAAAGTGGGCAGCTTCTTTTGGCTAAAAATATTAGCGTGATCTTTGAAATAAAAAGTTAAAAAAATGGCATAATCTCCGATATAAAGTTAAAAAATGTTGGCTTAATATTTGATGAAAAAATTATAAAAAATTTAGGTTAAGAGTTGTTGATTTTTGAATATAAGTATGTTATTCTAATTACAGAACAAACGTTCGAAAAAGCATAAAGAAGGAGACAGGCTATGGAGATTACACAGAATATGACTATTTCAGAGAAGTTGAAGATATTGACTGATGCGGCTAAGTATGACGTAGCCTGTACAAGCAGTGGAGTTGACAGGGGCAATAAAGGGCAGGGCATTGGAGATACTCATGCTTGCGGAATCTGTCATACTTTTTCGGCAGATGGAAGATGTGTTTCATTGCTTAAAATATTATTTACAAACGAGTGCATTTTTGACTGTAAGTATTGCATTAACAGGAAGTCCAATGACGTACCTAGAGCTTCATTTACGCCGGATGAGGTTTGCAGGCTTACCATTGAATTTTACAGAAGAAATTATATAGAGGGATTGTTTTTAAGTTCGGGCATTTTAAAGAATCCGGACTATACAATGGGACTTATTTACGAAACTGTTTGGAAGCTGCGTAATGAATATAAGTTTTTTGGATATATTCACGTCAAGGCTATTCCGGGGGCTTCTGAAGATATTATTGAGAAGGTTGGGTTTGTGGCTGACAGAATGAGCGTTAATTTGGAGCTTCCAACTAAGGAAGGTTTACAGCAACTTGCACCTAATAAGAATTATACTAATATTTTGAAACCAATGAAGCAGATTCAGATGGGTTCAGGCAGACTGATTTCAGATGGTAAGGAAGGATATCAGATTGTAACAAGAACCGGGCTGAAGAATAATTCTAAGTTTGTTCCGGCAGGGCAGAGCACACAGATGATTATAGGAGCCACGCCTGAAACGGACTATCAGCTTATGTCAGTTACGGAGACTATGTATAAACAGTTTAATTTAAAAAGAGTGTTTTATTCGGCTTTTGTGGATGTGAATCATAATATTGATTCACCTGCATTAATAGGACCTAACCCTATGCTTAGAGAACATAGACTTTATCAGGCAGACTGGCTTTTGAGATATTATGGCTTTGCTGTTAAGGAATTGCTTAACAAGGAACATCCTAATTTTAATGTTGCGTTAGATCCTAAGTGCGATTGGGCAGTTAATCATTTGGATAAGTTTCCGGTGGAAGTTATGAGAGCGGATTATTATACCTTATTAAGGGTGCCTGGAATTGGAGTAAAGTCGGCAAGAAGAATAACTGCGGCAAGACGTTATGGAATGCTTGATTTTAACAGCTTAAAGAAGATGGGCGTAGTTCTTAAAAGGGCAGCATATTTTATAACCTGTGGTGGAAAGACTATGATTCCATTGTCAATGAATCAGGATGCCTTGGCAAGAACATTGGCAGATACTGACAGAAAACAGGTTTATGCCATTGAGAATGATACAACTTATAAGCAGATGACACTTATGGATTTGGGATTGAAACAGTAGGCTTAGGATAAACGGAGAGTAATATGAATGTTATGTTAGTTTGTGAAGACAATATAGAAGGAATAATGACAGCAATTTATGACGGGTGGGTGTACATGAATAAGGGATATTCTGTTAACATCCATCCGGGCAGTGATTATGCACCAACCTTTTTTTCTAAATTTATTAATATTGAAACTGACAATTCTAAGGCTGAAAGGGTTATTCGTTCAATAAAGATTAAGATTTCAGAAGAGGCATATATTGCAGTTTTTAGAACGTGTATGAATTTTGCAGAGGATAAGGGGAATGCGGTTTTTGAATTTCTGAGATATGGTTACAGATACGGTGCAAGAGTTATGAAGATGCTTCACGTTCCGGCAGTTATGAGAGTAATGGAACTTAGTAGAAAGACTTCCAACGAGGCACATTCATTTATAGAATTTATCAGATTTGAAGAGCTAAAAGGAAATGTTTTATATAGCAGAATTGAGCCTAAGTGTGATGTACTGTCACAGGTGTATGCACATTTTCAAAATAGGTTTCCTAATGAGAACTGGATTATATATGACCAGAGAAGAATAAAGGCAGCAGTTCATCAGAAAGGTATGGCAACTGTTTTGGTTGAAGGACAGAACATGGATCAGTTAGTGAGGAGCGTTCGAAAAGATGATGAATACGAGGATTTGTGGAAGATATTTTTTAATACCATAGCAATAAAGGAAAGATATAATCCTAAGTGCCAGTGTACGCATTTGCCTAAGTGGTATAGAAAGAATATGCTAGAGCATGAATAGCTGGAAATGTGCGGAAATATGAAAAATATAATATGTACTTTATTTTCAATCGGTGTTATACTAACGGAGTGAAATTAATGTAGTATGCTGGGTCGAGCATTATTTCATAAAAATACAAATAATAGAAAAACTATTCAGGAGGAATTCATGAGTAAAGTTAAGAGAGTTTATGTAGAGAAAAAACAGCCTTTTGCTGTTACTGCAAAGGAACTTACAGAAGATATTAAGGGATATCTTGAAATTGATGCATTAAAGGATGTAAGAGTGCTTGTAAGATATGACGTTGAAAACATCTCAGATGAAACTTACAACAGAGCATTAACATCAGTATTTTCAGAACCACCGGTAGATAATGTATATGAGGAAACATTCCCATATGATGCGGATAATTCTAAGGTTTTCAGTGTGGAATTTTTGCCGGGACAGTTTGATCAGAGAGCTGATTCAGCAGTTCAGTGTGTTAAGTTTTTAAATGAAGATGAAGAGCCTGTTATTAAGACAGCAACTACTTATGTTTTAGAAGGCAATATATCTGATGAAGAGTTTGAACAGATTAAGAATTACTGCATTAACCCTGTAGATTCAAGAGAAACAGGATTGGAGAAACCTGAAACATTAGTTACAGAGTTTGAAGAGCCTGCAGATGTTATTATTTTCGATGGCTTTAAGGATATGGCTGAAGAACCTTTAAAGGAATTATATGATTCTCTTGGATTGGCTATGACTTTTAAGGATTTCTTACACATTCAGAATTACTATAAGAATGAAGAAAACAGAGACCCATCAATGACTGAAATCAGAGTATTAGATACTTATTGGTCAGATCATTGTCGTCATACTACATTTAATACGGAATTAACAGACGTTACTTTCGATGACGGATATTTCAAAGAACCTATTGAAAAATCATATCAGGAATATCTTGACACAAGAAAGGACGTTTTTGGAGAAAGAAAAGACAAGTTTGTATGTCTTATGGACCTTGCTCTTATTGCAATGCGTAAGCTTAAGAAGGAAGGCAAACTTGATGATCAGGAGAAGTCAGACGAAATCAATGCATGTAGTATTGTAGTTCCTGTAGAAGTAGATGGAAAAACAGAAGAATGGTTAGTAAACTTTAAGAATGAAACACACAACCATCCTACAGAAATCGAGCCTTTCGGTGGCGCTGCAACATGTCTTGGTGGAGCTATCAGAGATCCACTATCAGGACGTACTTATGTATATCAGGCTATGCGTGTTACAGGTGCAGCAGATCCTACTAAATCAATGTCAGAAACTCTTCCGGGTAAGTTACCACAGAAGAAACTTGTTCAGGGAGCAGCTAACGGATATAGCTCATATGGTAACCAGATTGGTTTGGCTACAGGTTTAGTTAAAGAGATTTATCATCCTGATTATGTAGCAAAGAGAATGGAAATCGGAGCAGTTATGGGTGCAGCACCAAGACGTGCAGTACAGAGACTTAACTCGGATCCGGGAGATATTATTATATTATTAGGTGGCCGTACAGGTCGTGACGGTTGTGGTGGAGCTACAGGTTCATCAAAGATTCATACAGAAGAATCTATTGAAACTTGTGGTGCAGAAGTTCAGAAAGGTAATGCACCTACAGAACGTAAATTGCAGCGTTTATTTAGAAGAGAAGAAGTTAGCCACATTATTAAGAAGTGTAATGACTTTGGTGCCGGCGGTGTTTCAGTTGCTATTGGTGAATTGGCAGACGGATTACACATTAACTTAGACAAGGTTCCAAAGAAGTATGCAGGTCTTGACGGAACAGAAATTGCTATTTCAGAATCACAGGAAAGAATGGCAGTTGTTGTTGATAAGAGTGACGTTGATCAGTTTTTAAAATATGCTAACGAAGAGAACCTTGAAGCTACAGTAGTAGCAGAAGTTACAGAAGAACCACGTTTAGTATTAGAATGGAGAGGTAAAGAAATCGTTAACCTTTCAAGAGCCTTCCTTGATACAAACGGTGCACATCAGGAAACAACAGTTGAAGTTGACATGCCTGATGAAAACAAGAACTTCTTCAACAAACAGCCTGTTAACAATGTAAAACAGAAATGGTTAGAAACATTGTCAGATTTAAATGTTTGCTCACAGAAGGGATTAGTTGAAAAGTTTGACGGTTCTATTGGAGCAGGTTCAGTATTTATGCCATTTGGTGGAAAATATCAGATGACAGAAACACAGACTATGGTAGCTAAGCTTCCTGTATTAAAGGGAGATTGCGATACAGTAACAATGATGTCATATGGATTTGATCCATATCTTTCAAGTTGGAGCCCATACCATGGAGCAATGTATGCAGTAGTTGACTCAATTGCTAAGATTGTTGCAACAGGTGGTGATTACAAGAAAGTACGTATGACATATCAGGAATACTTTAGAAGAATGACTGAAGATCCACGTCGTTGGAGCCAGCCATTTGCAGCACTTCTTGGTTCATTTGATGCACAGATGGGATTTGGTCTTCCATCAATTGGCGGTAAGGATAGTATGTCAGGAACATTTAATGATATTGATGTACCACCAACACTTGTATCATTTGCAGTAGATGTAGCTAAAGAAAAAGATATTATTACTCCTGAATTTAAGGCAGCAGGCAATAAGATTGTTAAGTTTGAAATTAGCAAGGATCAGTATGACAAGCCTGTATATGATGAAATCATGAAGTTATATGATGAAATTCATGAAATGATTCAGAATGGAGTTATTATTTCAGCATATGCTGTTGAAGGAAAGGGTGTTATCCCAGCCGTAAGTAAGATGGCATTTGGTAATAAGATTGGTGTAAGCATTAGTGGAAGAATCCCTGGAGCAGATTTATTTGCACCTGGATTTGGTGATATTATCGCTGAAGTATCTGCAGACAGACTTGACGATATTACATCAAGCTATGTTCTTATCGGTGAAACAAATGATAAGGAAGTATTTGAATATGGTTATGATTCAATTCCTATGGATGAAGCAATTAAGGTTTGGGAGAAACCATTAGAAAAGGTATTCCCAACAAGAAGCCATAAGGATACATCATTACTTGATACACCAATTTATGATAAGGGTAGCGTATATGTTTGCAAGAACAAAGTTGCAAAACCTACAGTATTTATCCCTGTATTCCCAGGTACAAACTGTGAATATGATAGCGCTAAGGCTTTTGAAAAAGCTGGTGCAAATGTTATTACTAAGGTATTCAAGAACTTAACACCTGAAGACATTAGAGACTCAGTTAAGATTTTTGAAGAAAGCATTGCACAGTCACAGATTATTATGTTCCCAGGTGGATTTAGTGCAGGTGATGAACCTGATGGTTCAGCTAAATTCTTCGCAACAGCATTTAGAAATGCTAAGATTGAAGAAGCAGTTCACAAACTATTAAATGAAAGAGATGGTCTTGCACTTGGTATTTGTAATGGTTTCCAGGCATTAATCAAGTTAGGATTAGTACCAAACGGCAAGATTACAGGACAGGATGTAAATGCACCAACTTTAACATATAATACAATTAACCGTCATATCTCAAAGATGGTTTATACAAAGGTTGTATCAAACAAGTCACCTTGGTTACAGAATGCAGAACTTGGTGGAGTTTATGTAAACCCAGCATCACATGGAGAAGGAAGATTTGTAGCACCTGAAGAATGCATTAAGGAATTATTTGCAAACGGTCAGGTTGCAACACAGTATGTAAACCAGCAGGGACAGCCTACAATGGATGAAGAATGGAACGTAAACGGTTCATACTATGCTATTGAAGGTATTACAAGTCCTGACGGCAGATGCTTTGGTAAGATGGCTCATATCGAAAGAAAGGGTCGTTCAGTAGCAACAAATATCTACGGAGAACAGGATCTTAAGGTATTTGAATCAGGTGTAAACTACTTTAAATAATAAGTAAAACATACAAGAACATAACAAGAAGCTTTCACAGGGATAGTTGTCTAACACTATCTCTGAAGGGCTTCTTGATTTAGTTTTGGAAAGGAGGACCATATTGAGCTATTTAAAGAATCTAAAATGGGAAATGGTTTTGTATTCAATTCTTTCTATAGCAATAGGAGTTTTAATGTTTTTGTATCCGACTAAAACATTAAATGCTGTTTGTATAATACTTGCAGTAATGTTATTTGCTTTAGGAATAAGATACTTAATAGAATACAGAAAAAAGAATTTTATTAATGATTTTTATAGATATGAATTTGTGGCAGGAATTGCTTTAATATTACTTGGGATAGTAGTGCTTGCATGCATGAATCTAATACTTTCAATTATTACTTATGTAATTGCATTAATAATAATAGTCAGTGGACTTATGAAAATAGAGAATGCGTTAGACCTTAGAAGAATGGGATGCCATTGGATTCCACTACTTGTATTTGCCATTATTTGTATAATACTTGGCATATCAGTTTTAACAATGCCAATGAATCACAATGACGATGGCACAAGAACAGCAGGAGATTTCTTAATCCAGTGTTCAGGAGCAATATTTGCGGTAACTGGATTGATTGATTTAATCACAACATTATCTGTTTCGGGAAAGATAAAGAAATGGATAGATTCACAGATGAACTAAATATATAAGAAGAGCCCTATGGATTTAGAGTGAACAACTTTGAAATCCGTAGGGCTTTTCTTGTATGAGGGGAGATTGAATTATCGGGGAAAATTGCTAATAAATGTGTTGTGTACCCCGATATTTCAAAAGTCGCTATTTTTGGGGTACATTTACCAAAATTATTTATCAAATAATACAACATATAATTTGAGTTTGCAGCAAAAATACCCCGCTATATGAAATATCTTGTTTTTCGGGGTACGCACACTAAAATCATTATCAAAATTACGCAACAAATAGTTTGAACCCACGACGAATGTACCCCAATATTTCAAATATTTCTAATATCGGGGTACAGACATCTAGATTTGCTCCATGCAACACTAGACTAAAATCAATTTGTTACATATTGACTTACTATAACAAAAAAATAGGAGCATAACCAACAAATGGTATGCTCCTAAATCTTATTTCAAATTATATTTCAGTCTTATTTCAAGAATCAATTCTTAACTTATTTCAATGTTTCGTATTTCTGGATAACTCCAATTCCTATTGCATGTGGTCCTGTATGAACTGCTGTAATAACACCGATTTCTACATTAGTGTCACCGTTGAGTTTGACACCAAGTCCGGCTTCAACTTCATCCTTGAATGCTACGCCTTCTATGGCATCATAGCCATATCCGATTGAAACAACGAAGTTGTCTTTACCGTTTTCTGTTAAATATTTGTCGGCAATCTGGATAAGGTTCTTTTTAAGCTTGCCACGGTTTCTTCCTACACCACCAAGATTTACTTCACCATCTTTCAAGATAATGATAGGTTTGATTCCAAGCTTTCCTGTGGCTGAAATTGCCATTTTTCCAATTCGACCGCCGATTCTTAAGTAATCAAGTGAACCTACAGTGAAGAAAATACGTGCTGTGCCCATAAGTTTCTTAGTGTTTTCAATCATTGTATCAAATGGAATGCCGTCGTTTTGCATTCTTACAACTTGGTCAATTATAAGAGCCTGACTGACTGTGTCCTGCTGTGAATCTAATACAACAATCTTTGCATCAGGATAATCTTCTTCAACAACATCCTTAGCCATCGAAGCAGAATTATATGAACCACTTAGATGAATTGAGATTGTAAAACATACAACAGGAATGTTCTGTTCTGCATACTTTCTAAAAACTGTCTCAAAACTTTCAACACTTGGAAGAGAAGTCTTTGGAAAAATATCAGGGTTCTCAACCATTGTAGTATAAAAGTCTTTTCTATTAATTTCTGTTTTGTCCTTTAAATATGTTTCTCCATCAAGAGAAGCAGTAAGAGGGACAATTTCTATATTGTGTTTTTTAACATAAAGCTCTGTTAAATCACAGGCACTATCACTAATAATCTGGTACATAAAATCAAGTCCTTTCCGATAAATACTCTATATCCTATGTTTAGAGTGTATCATAAAAGTAATAATATTAAAACAAAAATACAACAGAAAAGAGATATAGTAGTATATATAAACAATAAAAATAAAATGTAAGCAAAAATATGCAAAAATTTAAAGTTACAATTATTTGAAATCATAACTTTAAATTAGTACATTAATATAAAAAATAGTGATTTTATTTAAAAAAATATATTTTGCATTTAGAATAAATAAATTATAATGTTTCGTATTTTCTAATTACACCAAGACCTATAGGGTAAGGTCCTGTATGTACAGCTGAAACAATACCGATTGCAACATTAGTTTCAGAATCAAGCTTTACATCAAGAGTCGATTCAACTTCCTTCATAAATTCAAAGCCTTCTTCTTTATCATAACCATAACCTACAGATACAATAAAATTATCTTTGTTATTTTCGTCTAAATACTTCTTTGCAACCTGTAAAACACTGTTCTTAAGCTTATTGCGGTTTCTGCCAATTCCACCTAGACAAATATCGCCGTCTTTCATAATAATAACAGGTTTAACCCCAAGCTTGCCTGTTGCAGCTGTGGCAACCTTGCCAATACGACCACCCATCTTAAGATAATCAAGTGAACCTACTGTAAAGAAGATTCTGGCTGAGGCCATTAAAGCATCTAACTTAGACATAGCCTGTTCAAAAGAAAGACCATCTTCAAGCATTCTGACAAACTGGTCAATTAACAATGCCTGAGTTACAGTATTCTGTTTTGAGTCAATAACACAAATATTTGCGTCAGGGTAATCCTCTAACACTAAAGATTTGGCATTAATAGCAGAGTTATAAGAACCGCTAAAAAGAGTTGTTATGGTAAAACATACAACAGGAAAACCCTGTTCCACAAAGCTTCTAAAAACATCTGCATAGCTTTCCACACTTGGAAGTGAGGTTTTTGGAAAAAGCTTAGGGTCATCAACCATTCTCTGGTAGCATTCATCCCTTGTTATGTCAACTCCATCTCTATAATAAGTTTCGCCATCGAAAGATACTGATAATGGTACGATGGTAACGTCGTGTTTTTCTAAATATTCTTTTGACAAGTCACATGCGCTGTCGCTTACAATTTTATACATAGTTTTTTATAACCTTTCTACGTAGTATTTAATACTACATAAGTATAACACTTATAGAATAATAATCAATAGATTTTGCGGTTTTACAAAAAAACATTTACAAATAGTTCACAATATTTAGGGTTGTATGGTAAAATATCATGTAAATGAAAACAAAAGGGAGTAAAAAGGTGGACACATTAAAAAAATTTACAAAATATGAAAAAGAAATACTTGAAGGTATTATTATAAGCATTGTAGGCGGATGGGCATTAACATCTATATTAAGAGGTGCTTATAAGCAGATTAGTAATATTCAGTTTCCGGCTGATGGAAATTTTACTAAGGCATTTATAATGACTATAATTTTTAGCATTATATTAGGAATTATATATTACAAAAACAAAAAGATTGCAGGAGGATTAATGTTTGTTTTTACATATATATTCCTATTGTTATGTGCTTTTATTGGATATTCAAATGATTGGACAACAAACGCCGGTAATCCAATAGGCGGACCATGTTATCAGGCAATACTTGCTTTTATAGCAGCGATCGCTTTTTTGTATGTTAAAGAAGACATTTATCAGTTTATATCAGAATTAAAAATAAAAAGAATACATACTAATATTATAGTTGCAATAATAGGTGTGTTATTGTTTGGATTTGTTGGAATAGTTACAGTATTAAGATATAAGTCATATCTTAATTCAACATTTGATTTTGGAATATTTACTCAGATGTATGAAAATATGAGACAGACAGGTTCTGTTGCAACAACCCTTGAGAGAAACAGACTTCTTTCTCATTTTGGTGTTCATTTTTCACCAATATATTATATTGCACTTCCTATATATTTTATTTTTCCAAGTCCGGTAACAGTACAGCTAATACAGGCATTAATGATAGCTTTGCCGGTTATACCAATAGTTCTTATTGCCAGGGAATACAGATTGTCTAATTGGATGACAGTAGGATTTACTTTACTTTATGCATTGTATCCGGCAACATCAGGCGGGGCAGTGTATGATATGCATGAGAACTGTTTTCTTACATTCTTTTTGCTGATGACAATATGGGCAGCAGAAAAGAAGAAAACATACATTATGATATTAATGATGCTTTTTGCATTTTTTGTGAAAGAGGACGCGGCAATATATGTATTGGTTCTTGGAACATTCTATTTGCTTTCAAGAAAAGACAAAAAAAGAGGACTAATATTAATGGTTTGCGCAGCGGTTTATTTCCTAATTGCAATTTCTGTGGTTAACAGCTATGGACTTGGAATTATGGATAACAGATTTAGCAATTTGTATTTTGATGCAGATGGAGGATTAAGCCAGGTATTCAAAAGCATTATTGCAAATCCGGGATATGTAATTGCACAGATGATTACAAATTCCAGCGCAGACAGTGTAGAAAAGATTGCTTATTTTATACTAATGTTTGGACCAATGGCAACTGTTATTTTTACAACGGGAAAGAAATATACAAGATATATATTACTTTCACCACTTATTATAATTAATATATTTACAACATATGTGTATATGCATGATATAAACTTCCAGTATAATTTTGGAGTTATTGCATTAATAATGTATCTTGCAATTATGAATATGGCTGATGTTAAAGCAGAAAAGGCGAAAACATACGTAAGCATAGCAGTGCTTTGTGCAGGAATAATGTTTGTAGGCAATCAGTTTCCTAAAATGCCTAATTATTACAAAACATATACAGAAAACAAATCAACCTATGAGAAAATAGACAAAGCATTAGAGCTTGTTCCTACTAATGCTTCAGTTTGTGCATCAGGATTTTTTACACCACATTTGTCAAAGAATCTTGTTTTGTATGATCAGAACCATTTAGAACAGCCTGTTTATACAGATTATCTTGTGGTAGATGAGAGATTTGACAATGAGAAACAGAAATTTGATCAGGTTTTAAGCTCAGGCAGATATGAGATTGCATATCAGGAACAAGGACTTATTAGCATATACAAGAAAAAGTAAAATAAGGCACGCCCTTTTTATTGAAAGGGGTGTGCTTTTTTGATATACTTTTAGATGGATTATTGTATAGTTTTACAAATGTGACAGTAATACTGAATCATAGAAAGAGGTAAAAAGTGACAATATTAATAAAAAACGGACGAGTGATTAATCCGTCAGAGAATTTAGACAAAGTAATGGACATCTTTGTTGAAGATGGAATTATTAAGGAAAAGGCAGAATCAATTGAAAAACAGGCTGACACTGTAATTGATGCAGCAGGCTGTTATGTAATGCCGGGATTAATTGATTTGCACGTACATTTCAGAGATCCGGGACTTACATACAAAGAAGATATTGAAACAGGAAGCAAGGCTGCTGCAAAAGGCGGATTTACAACTGTTTGCTGTATGCCTAACACTAAACCGGTAGTAGATAATGTAGAAACAGTTAAGTACATTATTGAAAAAGGTGAAAAAACGGGACTTACCAATGTACTTCCTGTTGGTGCAGTTACAAAGAATATGGCAGGAGTTGAAATTACTGATGTGGAAGAGCTTAAAAAGGCAGGAATTTGTGCCATAAGCGAAGACGGCAAGTCAGTAATGAACTCAGGTGTTTATAGAAAAGCAATGAAGAATGCCGCAAAGGCTAATGTGCCGGTACTTGCTCATTGTGAGGACATTAATTTAGTTGAAGGCGGCGTTATTAACTTAGGAGACAAGTCAAGTGAGCTTGGAGTTAAGGGAATAAGCAATGCAGTTGAAGACGTTATTGCGATGCGTGATATTATGTTGGCTAAGGAAACAGGGGCAACATTACATTTGTGCCATTGCTCAACTAAGGATAGTGTTGAAATGGTTAAAAGAGCAAAGGAAGAAGGCATAAAAGTAACAGCAGAAGTTTGTCCACATCATTTTTCTATGTGTTCAGATGATATAACAAGTAACGACGGTAATTTTAAAATGAATCCACCTTTACGTGCAAGAGAGGATATGGAAGCTCTTATTAAAGGATTACAGGATGACATTATGGATGTTATTTCAACAGACCATGCCCCACATAGTGCAGAGGAAAAGGCTAAAGACTTAGAACATGCACCATTTGGAATAGTAGGTCTTGAAACATCAGTAGCATTAACAGTTACCAACTTAGTTAAGAAAGGATATTTAACTCCAATGCAGATGGCTGCCAAGATGAGTTACAATCCTGCGAAAGTTTTAGGCATTCCAAAGGGAACTTTAGATGAGGGCAAGATTGCGGACATTACAATTATTAATCCTGATAAAGAATACACTATAGACGTAAACACTTTTGAATCAAAGGGTAAGAATACACCTTTTGACGGTTACAAAGTTTCAGGAGAGGTTGAATATACAATTCTTAACGGAAAAGTTGTTTACTCAAACAAATAAAATTTAGCAAATAAATATTAAAACACAAAATAGATTTTGAGAATAATAGATTAAAAATCAAAATATAACCAAAATCCAATAAGGAAGGAAGAAAGCAATGATAAACAAATTAGTAGACAAAATCAAAAAAACAAACGCACCTGTTGTAGTAGGACTTGATCCAATGATGAGTTACATTCCTGAACACATTACAAAGAAAGCTTTTGATGAGTTCGGCGAAACATTAGAGGGAGCAGCAGAGGCAATTTGGCAGTACAACAAAGGAATTATCGATAATACATATGATTTGATTCCTGCAGTAAAGCCACAGATAGCAATGTATGAACAGTTTGGAGTACCGGGACTTGTTGCTTTCGATAAGACAGTAAAATATGCAAAGGAAAAAGACCTTGTTGTAATCGGCGATGTTAAGCGTGGAGATATCGGCTCAACATCAGCAGCATATGCTACAGGTCATCTTGGAAAAGTACAGGTTGGAAGCAAAAAATATTCATTATTTGATGAAGACTTTGCAACAGTAAATCCTTATCTTGGAACAGATGGAATTAAGCCATTTATTGATGTATGTAAAGAAGAAAATAAAGGTCTTTTCATTTTAGTTAAAACATCTAATCCTTCAAGTGGAGAATTTCAGGACAGATTAATTGATGGCAGACCACTTTATGAATGGGTTGGCGAAAAGGTAGCAAAATGGGGAGAAGAACATATGGGTAACGACTACAGCTATATTGGTGCAGTAGTTGGTGCAACATATCCTGAAATGGGAAAAGTTCTTAGAAAAGTAATGCCAAAGAGCTACATTCTTGTACCTGGTTACGGTGCACAGGGTGGTACAGCAGATGGACTTAAGCCATACTTTAACGAAGACGGACTTGGTGCAATTGTTAACTCTTCAAGAGGAATTATTTGTGCATACAAGCAGGACAAGTATGCTAAGTTTGGCAGCTTAAATTATGCAGATGCATCAAGACAGGCTGTAATTGACATGATTGAAGATATTAACTCAATTTTCTAAAGGAATATAGAGTTTGTTAATAAAGACAAAAAACACAATAATTAATGATGATAAAATATAAAAATGATTAAACAGATTGTTTCATTATTATGTAATCATAACAACGAGTAGGAGCGAATATGAGAAGTAAAGAACTTGCAAAAGTAATTTCACAGGAATGTATTGGAACCGGTGTGTATAGCATGTGGATTGAAACAAAAGCAGCAGACACAGCAGTTGCGGGACAGTTTATTTCAGTTTACTGTAATGACAAAACTAAATTATTGCCTAGACCTATTAGTATTTGTCAGGTAGACAAAGAGAATGGCAGATTACGTATTGTTTACAGAGTCGTAGGTGGCGGAACAACGGAAATGTCAACATATAAAGCAGGAGACAGTGTTTCTATTATAGGACCACTTGGAAACGGCTTTATGCAGAGAGAAGGAAAGAAGGCTATATTAATAGGTGGTGGAATTGGTATTCCTCCTATGGTTCAGCTTGCAGCAGAATTGAAAAATAAGGCAGAGGTACAGATTGTTGCAGGATATCGTGATGAATTATTTCTTACTGAAGAATTAGAAAATAACGGGAAATTATATATAGCAACTGAAGACGGAAGCACAGGTTCAAAGGGTACAGTTATTGATGCCATAAAGGAGCAGGCAGTTGAAGGAGATGTAATTTATGCATGTGGTCCTACACCAATGCTTAAGGCTATTAAGGAATATGCACTTGAAAAAGGAATTGAATGTCAGCTTTCTTTAGAAGAAAGAATGGCCTGTGGAATTGGTGCATGTCTTGCCTGTGTATGTCAGTCTAAGGAAAAAGATCATCACTCAAATGTTAATAATAAGAGAATATGTAAGGATGGTCCGGTATTTTTGGCAGAGGAGGTAGAGCTTTAATGAATACAAAAGTTAATATTGCAGGAGTTGAATTTAAGAATCCGGTAATGGTGGCCTCCGGAACATTTGGATCAGGAGCAGAATATGGTGAATTTGTAGATTTAAACAGATTAGGTGCAGTAGTAACAAAAGGTGTTGCCAATGTACCTTGGGAAGGCAATCCTACACCACGTATTGCCGAAACATATGGAGGAATGCTTAATGCGGTAGGACTTCAGAATCCGGGATATGATTTGTTTGCAAAGCGTGACATCCCATATCTTCAGGATTATGATACAAATATTATTGTTAATGTTTGTGGAAGAACTACAGAGGATTATATTGATGTAGTTGAAAAATTAGGCCATGAAAAGGTAGACATGTTAGAAATTAACATCTCATGTCCCAATGTAAAGCATGGCGGAATAGCTTTCGGACAGGATCCTAAAGCAGTAGAAGCCATTACAAAAGCAGTAAAGGCAGTAGCAAAACAGCCTGTAATAATGAAGTTAAGCCCTAATGTTACAGATATAACAGAGATGGCAAAGGCTGCAGAAGCAGGTGGTGCAGATGCTTTATCACTTATAAATACGTTAACAGGTATGCAGATTGATGTGGAAAGACAGAAGTTCGTATTAGCCAACAAGACAGGCGGACTTTCAGGTCCTGCAATTAAGCCTGTGGCAGTAAGAATGGTATATCAGGTGGCTAATGCCGTAAAGGTTCCAATAATAGGAATGGGCGGAATTGCAAATGCAAGTGATGCAATGGAATTTATTCTTGCCGGAGCTACAGCAGTATCAGTGGGAACTGCAAACTTTAATAACCCTAACACAACAATAGAGGTGGTTGAAGGAATTGAGGACTACATGAGAAGACATAATGTGGAAGATATTAACAGTCTAATTGGATTAGTAAAATAAAGGAGATATTAAAAAATGGAAGCATATAAGAAGGAATTTATTGATTTTATGGTAGAAAGTGATGTTTTAAAGTTTGGAGAATTTACACTTAAAAGCGGACGTAAATCACCTTTCTTTATGAATGCCGGTGCATACGTAACAGGTTCACAGCTTAAGAGATTAGGCGAATATTATGCAAAGGCAATCCATGATACATATGGAGATGATTTTGATGTTTTATTTGGACCTGCATACAAGGGTATTCCAATCAGTGTTGTAACAGCTATTGCTTACAGTGAATTATATGGAAAAGAAATCCGTTACTGTTCAGACCGTAAGGAAGAAAAAGACCACGGCGCAGATAAGGGAAGCTTCCTTGGAAGCAAGTTAAAAGACGGCGACAGAGTTGTTATGATTGAAGATGTAACTACATCAGGAAAGTCCATGGAAGAAACTGTACCAAAGGTAAGAAGTGCAGCAGATGTTGAAATCGTAGGCTTAATGGTCTCACTAAACAGAATGGAAGTTGGAAAAGGCGGAGAAAAGAGCGCTCTTGATGAAATTCAGGAAGAATATGGATTTAAGGCTAACGCAATTGTTTCAATGGCAGATGTTGTTGAATATCTTTACAATAAGGAATGTAATGGAAAAGTAGTTATTGATGATACAATCAAGACAGCAATTGATGAATATTATAAACAGTATGGTGCTAAATAGTTAATGACAGCTAATTAAGCTATCATATTGGAGGCAAAGTTGAATTGAGAAAATCAGATAAAAAGATGCGTATGTTTGGAAAAATATTGTTTATCCTATATCTGGTGGTAACTTTATATGCCATGTTTTTTTCAGAAAGTTTAGACAGAACCATGGTTAGCGATGAATACAGATATAACCTGGTTCTGTTTAAAGAAATAAACAGATTTTGGCGAATGAAACATACATATGGGTGGCAGATTACAATAATGAATCTGGCAGGAAATGTAGCATTCTTTATGCCATTCGGTTTTTTGTTACCAAGTATGTCAAGGGAGAAAATCGTAAACAATTTTGTAAGTGTAACATTGCTTACAATGGTTTTCAGCATGCTTATTGAAACAGCCCAGCTTGTTTTAAAAGTGGGAGCCTTTGACGTGGATGATATTTTTCTTAATACAGTTGGGGGACTGTTGGGGTATATTGTTTTAAAAATCATGAAATTATTCATGAAAAATAGAAATAAGTGAGAATAACAAAGTGAAGAAGAGAAGCAAAGAAGAAAAAAGAGAAGAAAAAGAAGAGAAAAAAGGACGAAAGATACCTTTAAGGAATTATACAAAAGGTGGCAGAAAGTCATCAGTTATTGCCGGCGTAAATATATTGTTATTTATACTGGCAGTGGTTATTTCAATACTTAAAAAAGGCAATGCAGGAATTTATGTGGGCCTTTTAATGTTGTTGGTTATGGTGTCAGCTATAGCAGGATTTGTTATTGGAATTAATAGTTTTAAAGAAGAAAATAAATTTTTAAAATATACATATATAGGCACAATAACTAATGCAGTTATTTGGATTTTTATATTAGGCATGTATTTGGCATATGTATAAAAAGTGTGTATAGATTTTAAAGAAAGAGAGTGGAGCATTTGGATATTATTTTTGAAAGATATGAGATTGCAACTTCACGAATAAGAGAAATAATAAATGAAGATACAGTGTCAGAGCCTTTTAAGAGCTTTTTCTGTAAGGCATCTGAGTTTATTTGTAAAATAGATGATTTAAACAGCATTATAAAGTCAGGAGAGATAAATGATTTCTCATTAGACCGGTTGAAAGAACTTAATAAAAGTTTATTTGAAGAAATTTATAGTGAAAACTATGAAGAAAGTTTCGCCAATCCTGAGTATGCAGTGAAAACTTTAGGAGAAGAATACGGAAAGATACTTTGCTATATTTACACAAAAAATCGTGGAATGATTAGAAATGTATATATGGGGAGATTAGAAGAAGTAGTTCTTCAAATGGAATTGTTTACACAGATTTATAATTATTTTGAAGATGTGGAACAATTAGAATATGACAATGTTTATGAAACGGTTTATTCATATGAAAAAGATAACACAGAGATTTTTACAGACCTTATGATTGAGGACAGGATTAATCCTGACAATAAGTTTGCTGTTGATATTGTTATGAACAGCGATTTAAATGACTTAAGATATCTTTACAAATATGGTGAGCACGTAGGTTTTAATGAACTTAAGATGGCAGAGTTTCTTAACAGTTTAAGTCAGGAAGAAATAGACAGACTTGCAAAGGTTTATACAGAAGGCTACAGAATTGGTTTTATAAACACAGGAAAAGATATTTCTAAGAAAGGCACTGTTGATATTAGATATTCATTGGGCTTTGAAAGAATTATCAGATCTGCAATATTTAATTTTAAGAAAATGGGACTTGAACCTGTAATTTATCAGGTAGGTTATACAACAACAAGTCCTAACAGGCAGTATGCTTACGATCACAGATACGATGATGCATTGTATTTGGACAAGGCATATATTAAGAGAAAATTAGAAGTTTCAAGACATGCTTATGAAAGCAGAAAACAGTTGGCAGGAAAGATGGCAGGCCCTGCAGTAATCGAGATTTTCGGAGAGACACCTTTTGAACCGGAAAATAAGAAACAGGCATATGCACTTTCAGAAGAACAGCAGAAACTTAAGTCAGAATATATTACTGAATACCAGACAATGGTTCAAGAGTATATTAAGGGAGACGAAAGAAGCTTTACAATTATTGCTTTTCCAATACCTGAGTTTGGGGACGACTTTGAACAGATGTTTAAGGAAACTGTAAAGATTAACACTCTTGATTCTGAAATATACGGAAAGGTTCAGCAGAACATAATTGATGCACTGGACCAGGCAGAATATGTAAAGGTTCTTGGAAAAGGCGACAACAAAACTAACATGAAAGTTCAGATGCATGACCTTAAGAATCCTTTAAAGGAAACTAATTTTGAAAACTGTCTTGCAGATGTAAACATTCCTTTGGGAGAAGTTTTTACTTCACCTAAGTTAAAGGGAACAGAGGGAATCCTTCACGTAAGTCAGGTATATTTAAATGACTTAAAGTATAATGATTTGCAGATTACATTTGAAGATGGAAAAATAAAAGATTACACTTGTAAGAATTTTGACACTGAGGAAGAGAATAAGAAATTTATTAAGCAGAATGTAATGTTTAATCATGAAACACTTCCTATTGGAGAGTTTGCCATAGGTACTAACACAACAGCTTATATGGTTGCAAAGAAGTACCATGTGGTTTACAAACTTCCTATTCTTATTGTTGAAAAAATGGGACCACATTTTGCAGTGGGTGATACCTGCTATAGCTTTGAGGAGGATATTAAAACATATAATCCTGACGGCAAGGAAATAGTGGCAAGAGAGAATGAAGTGTCAGCTCTTAGAAAGACAGACATAAAGAAAGCATATTTTGGCTGTCATACCGATATTACAATGCCTTATGATGAACTTGGTGAAATAACGGCAGTAAGAAAAGATGGCAGCAAAATTACTATAATAAAAGACGGACGTTTCGTATTGGAAGGAACAGAACTTCTAAATGAACCGTTGGAAGAAATCTAATGTTGACTACAGTTATTTTTATGGGTACAATGTAGAATATGTTAAATTTATAACGCTTTAAGATGAATTTATGTGAAAAGGAGAACAAAATGGCAAAAGTAGCAATTGTAATGGGCAGCGATTCAGATATGCCTGTAATGAGCAAAGCAGCAGATTTTCTTGATCAGATGGGAATCGATTATGAGATGACCATAATTTCAGCACACAGAGAGCCTGATATTTTCTTTGAATGGGCTAAAGGAGCTGAAGAAAGAGGAGTTAAAGTTATTATTGCAGGAGCAGGAAAGGCAGCACACCTTCCGGGTATGTGCGCAGCATTATTCCCAATGCCTGTTATTGGAATACCAATGAAGACTTCAGATTTAGGTGGAGTAGATTCACTTTACTCAATCGTTCAGATGCCTTCAGGAATCCCGGTTGCAACTGTAGCTATTAATGGCGGTCAGAATGCAGGTATCCTTGCAGCAAAGATTCTTGCTACATCAGATGCTGAATTACTTGCAAAACTTAAAGATTTTAGCAAGGAAATGAAAGATTCAGTAGTTGAAAAAGATGCAAGACTTAAAGAAGTAGGTTACAAGAACTACTAAGAATTAAAAAGTGTAAAAGATGTTTAAGCATCATATAAAATAATATAAAAGCAATAGAAAAGTACATATAGAATTAAGGAGATTATACTATGGATTACAAGAAGGCAGGCGTTGATATTGAAGCAGGTTACAGATCAGTAGAGCTTATGAAGAAGCATGTTAAGGAAACAATGAGACCAGAAGTTTTAGGTGGCCTTGGCGGTTTCGCAGGTGCTTTTAGCTTAGATTCAATTAAGAAGATGGAAGAACCTGTATTATTATCAGGAACAGACGGATGTGGTACAAAAGTACAGTTAGCATATATTATGGATAAGCATGACACAATCGGTATTGACTGTGTTGCCATGTGTGTAAATGACATTGCATGTTCAGGTGGAGAACCTCTTTTCTTCCTTGACTATATTGCATGTGGAAAGAACTATCCTGAAAAGATTGCAACAATCGTTAGTGGTGTAGCTGAAGGATGTAAGCAGTCAGGAGCTGCATTAGTTGGTGGTGAAACAGCAGAACATCCGGGACTTATGCCTGTTGACGAATATGATCTTGCCGGATTTGCAGTAGGCGTTGTAGATAAGAAAGACCTTATTACAGGTGAAAACATTAAGCCTGGCGATAAGTTAATCGGTATTGCATCTTCAGGTGTTCATAGCAACGGATTTTCTTTAGTAAGAAAAGTATTCGAAATGACAGAAGAATCTCTTAATACATATTATGATGAGTTAGGAAAGACTTTAGGTGAAGCGTTACTTGCACCTACAAGAATTTATGTTAAGGCGTTAAAGAAAGTAAAAGAAGCAGGAGTAACAATCAAGGGATGCAGCCACATTACAGGTGGTGGTTTCTACGAAAACATTCCAAGAATGCTTCCTGACGGAGTAAAGGCAGTAGTTAAGAAAGACAGCTACGAAGTACCTGCAATCTTCAAACTTCTTGCAAAGACAGGAGATATTGAAGAAGAAATGATGTACAATACTTACAACATGGGTATCGGTATGGTATTGGCAATTGATCCTGCAGACGTAGACAAGACAATGGAAGCTTTAAAGGCAGCAGGAGAAACATGCTACGAATTAGGACAGGTAGAAGCCGGAGAAAAGTGTGCAGAATTAGTATAGTAAATATTTAAATGAAAAGGCTAGTTTTTCAACTAGCCTATATGCTTTTCTAAAGAAAATAAATACTGCTTAGTATCAATAACTTTTTTGGTACTTAATAGGAGGAATTATGTTAAAGGTAGGAGTAATGGTTTCAGGTGGTGGAACTAATTTACAGGCTATTATAGACGGTGTACATAGTGGAGTAATTACAAATGCTAAGTTAGAAGTTGTAATTAGCAATAAGAAAGACGCATATGCTTTAACCAGAGCAAAAGACAACGGAATTAAGGCAGAAAGCGTATGTATTAAGGATTATGCCACAAGAGATGAATTTAATAAGGCGTTAATCAGAACAATAGATTCATACAATCTTGACCTGATTGTACTTGCAGGTTTTCTTGTGGTTTTACCGGAAGAATTAATTAATAAATATAGAAACAGAATTATAAATATACATCCATCATTAATCCCATCTTTCTGCGGAAACGGATTTTATGGATTACACGTTCACGAAAAAGCATTGGAGCGTGGAGTTAAAATTACAGGAGCTACAGTTCATTTCGTAGATGAAGGAACAGATACAGGTCCTATTATATACCAGAAGGCTGTTGAGGTATTAGAAGGTGATACACCTGAAATTCTTCAGAAGAGAGTTATGGAGCAGGCAGAGTGGAAGATTTTACCACAGGCAATTAACGATATTGCCAATGGCAAAATAGCAATTGGAGAATAATTTTATTGAATAGAATCCATTAAGGATAGTAAGACAAGGAGATATAAAATGAAAGTACTTATTGTTGGAAGTGGCGGAAGAGAACATGCAATTGCAACAGCAGTGGCAAAAAGCCCTAAGGTTGACAAAATCTATTGTGCACCGGGAAATGCAGGAATCGGTCAGGTTGCTGAATGTGTAAACATTGGAGCAATGGAATTTGATAAATTAGTTGATTTTGCAAAGGAAAAAGAAATCGACTTAACAGTTATAGGTATGGATGATCCATTGGTAGGCGGTATTGTTGATAAGTTTGAAGAAGCAGGACTTAGGGTATTCGGACCAAGAAAGAATGCAGCCATTCTTGAAGGTTCAAAAGCTTTCTCAAAAGACTTAATGAAGAAATATAATATTCCTACAGCAGGATACGAGAACTTTGATTCACCTGAAGAAGCAATGAAGTATCTTGAAACATCTAAATATCCTATTGTATTAAAAGCAGACGGACTTGCTCTTGGAAAAGGTGTTTTGATTTGCAATACTAAGGAAGAAGCAATGGATGGCGTTAAGGAATTAATGCTTGATAAGAAATTTGGTAATGCAGGAAATACTATTGTAATAGAAGAATTTATGACAGGTCGTGAAGTTTCAGTACTTTCATTTGTTGATGGAAAAACTATAAAGATTATGACATCAGCACAGGATCACAAAAGAGCAAAAGATGGTGATCAGGGTCTTAATACAGGAGGAATGGGAACATTTTCACCTAGTCCTTTTTATACAGAAGAAGTTGATGAATTTTGCAAGAAGTATGTTTACCAGGCAACAGTTGATGCCATGGCAGCAGAAGGAAGAGAGTTTAAGGGAGTTATTTTCTTTGGCTTAATGTTAACAGAAGACGGACCAAAGGTTCTTGAATACAATGCAAGATTCGGTGATCCTGAAGCTCAGGTAGTTCTTCCAAGAATGAAGAATGATATTATTGATGTTTTTGAAGCATGTGTTGACGGAACCTTAGATCAGATAGATTTACAGTTTGAAGACAATGCAGCAGTATGTGTTGTATTGGCAAGTGACGGATATCCTGTTTCATATGAAAAAGGCTTTGAAATCAAAGGCCTTGAAAACTTTGAAAACAAAGAAGGATACTATGTTTTCCACGCAGGCACAAAGGCTGAAGGTGACAAGATTGTTACTAACGGTGGACGTGTACTTGGGGTAACTGCAAAAGGAAAAGATTTAAAGGAAGCCAGAGCAAATGCCTATGAAGCTACAAAATTAATTCAGTTCGAAAATAAATATATGAGAAATGATATTGGCAAGGCTATTGATGAGGCATAGTTATATACTTAAAATATCAAAATAAGGAAGGTATTTAAATGAAAAATTTAAGAAAGATGGTTATGCTGATTTTAACTTTGGCAATGCTTACAACAGGCGTTCAAGTAAGTGTTTTGGCTGACCAGACAACAGATTTACAGTCTATGAAAGTTTATGCTGTAAATGCAGCAGGAAAGAAGACAAAGGCAGAACTTAATTTTAGTTCAACAACTTATACATATGACATAACAGTTATGTCAGATACAGAATCTATTGAGATTGTTGCAAGTCCTGCAACTTCAGGTTCAACATGGGCTATAGAGAAAGATGGAATTAATACTAAAATGGATTTTGGTAAAAACTACACAGCAGTAGTTGTTACATCAAGTACAGGCGCAAAAAACAAATATGAAATTAATACTACAAAGCTTACAGAGGCTGAACAGGCAACATACAAAGCCGGAAGTTCAACAGATGAAACAACTGCTAAAGACAGCAGTTCAACAAGCAGTAAGAAATCAAAGAAGGCTTCTAAATCAGACATTACAGTTGGCAAAGGTGAATACAAGATAGTAGAAGATTTTAAGGATGATCTTATTCCTGAAGGTTTTTCAAAAACAAAAGCTGAGTATGACGGTAAGCAGTATGAAGCAATCAAAGGTGATAAGAAAGACCTTACAGCTTTCTATTTAAAGAAGGGAAGCACTAAAGGATTTTACATCTATGATTATGAAACAAAGAAGTTTTCTTCATTAAGAAATATTAAGATTGCCAGCAGAATGTATACAGTAGTTAATCCTTCTGAAAAGGCATCTTGCTTAAAGAAGTACACAAAGAAACAGATTACTGTAATTGATCAGGAAGTTAATGCCTGGGTTTTAAATGAAGAAGAAGGGTTATATCTTCTATATGCAATGAACTGGAATGGCGATACAAACCTTTATTGCTACGATGACAATGAAAAATGTTTCCAGAGATATATTGCAGAAGATGATGTAAATACTCAGATTGAAGCAGCAAATAAGGCATACAACAATGTAAAGAACAAATATAATACATTAGTATCAAAATACAATATGCTTCTTAAGATTGCATGCGGACTTGTAATTGTTATAATTATTCTTATTTTTGTTATTATAAATATTAAGCTTAACAGAAAAGAAAAAAGACTTGCCAAGCAGAAAAAATATGATGACAAAAACAATGGCAATGGAAAAGACAAGAAAGATGCAGAAGATTTAACAGAATCAAATGACGTGGAAGAATCAGATGAAATTGAACCTATGGAAGAACAGGTTGAAGAAATAGAAGAACCTGAAGATGTTTCAATTCCTGAAACTGTTGAAGAACCAGAAGCTTTAGATGAGGTTGTTGAAGATTTCCCTGAAGCAGATGATGTGGAAATTCCACAGGTTGAAGAAGCTACTGATTTGAATCAGGATGTTGTATTAGATTTAGATGACATAGAAGATGCGGCAGAAACAACTGAAGATGAAATAGAGAAAGAATCTGAAAAAGCTCAGTTAGAAGCGGAAGAAGATATGAAAGAAACATTAAAAGACATGCTTCCGGATGACGATGAGGATGATGAAGATTTTGAATTTATTGATTTAGATTAATTAGGAATACCCCAGACTTCAGTCTGGGGTATGTTAGCAGAAAAATATGGAGGAAAGGTAATGGAAAGAGGTAATTTTACCAGACAGGCTATTGAAGCTATGGAATATGCTAAAGAAGTGGCTATAAGTTTTGGTATGAATTATATCGGCACGGAACATTTATTGGCAGGCATTTCCAAAGTATCAGAAGGTGTGGCAGCAAATATTTTGTATAACTATAATCTTGTTTATGCAGATATAATGAAAGCCATTAGTGAGGACATGGGAATAGAAGGCAGAGTGCGTACAAGGTCCAGAAGCAGAAATCTGGAAACAACAGCAAGGGCCAAGGCAATATTGGAAAGAGCTTATGTAGAGGCGTCAAAACAGGGATTGCCTCAGATTGGAACAGAGCATATTCTTCTTGCCATAGTTGCAGATCCTGATTGTGAGGCACATTGTATTCTTACAAGTTTTCGGGTAAATATTAAAAAGATTTGTGCAGATATTTTAAAACTTACAAATAGAGATCCAAGAGAGATAAGACAGTACATCCAGACAGAAAAGCGTCAAAGAGATGACAACGTTTCTGCAACACCAACATTAGACCAGTTCGGAAGAGATTTGACTAAGGCAGCAAAGGCAGGTCAGCTTGACCCTGTAGTTGGAAGAGATGTTGAAATAAGAAGAATTATTCAGATTTTAAGCAGAAGAACAAAGAATAATCCTTGTCTTATAGGAGAGCCGGGTGTTGGTAAGACAGCAATAGTTGAGGCAATAGCCCAGAAGATTGTACAAGGACTTGTTCCTGAAACAATGGAAGGAAAAAGATTAATAAGTCTTGATCTTTCAGGTACTGTTGCAGGCTCAAAATATAGAGGCGAGTTTGAGGAAAGATTAAAAAGAATAATGGATGAAGTTGAAAATTCAGGAAACATTATTCTTTTTATTGATGAAATTCATACAATTATCGGTGCCGGTGGCGCAGAAGGTTCAATGGATGCCTCAAATATTTTGAAACCATCATTAACAAAAGGACGTCTCCAGGTTATAGGGGCAACAACAATTGCAGAATACAGAAAGTATTTTGAAAAAGATGCAGCCCTTGAGAGAAGATTTCAGCCGGTTACTGTTGAGGAGCCTACAGAAGCCCAGACTATTGAGATTTTGCATGGATTAAAAAGTGCTTATGAAGAATTTCACAAGGTTAATATTTCAGATGAAGCAGTGGAAGCTGCAGTAAAACTTTCAACAAGATATATTAATGACAGAAATCTTCCGGACAAGGCAATTGACTTAATAGATGAGGCATGTTCAAAAGTAAGAATTAAGGAAAAACCAAAGCCAAAGTCAGTAACAAATAAAGAACTTGATGTAGCTGAATTAAATCTTGAACTTGAAATGTGCGTAAGACACGGAGATTTCAAAGGAGCAGCAGTGCGCAAAAAGGATTTAGACAAAGCACAGACAGCTCTTGATAAGGCTATTGCAAAGTGGCAGGGAACAGAGAAAGAATACAGACCTGTTATTGATGAAAATACAATAGAAGAAATAGTATCAATGTGGACAGGAATCCCGGTAACAAAAATGGGAAAGAACGAACAGCAGAGATTATTAAAGTTAGAATCAATATTGCATAAGCGTGTTGTAGGCCAGACAGAAGCTGTAACTGCCGTGGCAAAGGCTGTACGAAGAGGAAGAGTGGGACTAAAAAGTGCCAATAGACCAATTGGTTCATTTCTGTTTTTGGGACCTACAGGTGTAGGAAAAACAGAACTTTCAAAAACATTGGCAGAAGCAGTTTTCGGTTCAGAAGATGCAATGATTCGTGTTGATATGTCAGAATATATGGAAAAACACAGTGTATCAAAACTTATTGGTTCACCTCCGGGATATGTTGGATATGAAGAAGGCGGACAGCTTAGTGATAAGGTTAGAAGAAATCCATATTCAGTAGTTCTTTTTGATGAAATCGAAAAAGCTCATCCTGATGTGTTTAACATATTGTTACAGGTTCTTGATGACGGCCAGATTACAGATTCAAAGGGTAGAAAAGTTAGCTTTAAAAATACAATTATTATTATGACATCAAATGCAGGAGCAAACAGAATAATAGACCCTAAACATTTAGGTTTTAGCAGAGACATAACAGAGAAGCAGGATTATGAAAAGATGAAAGCAAGTGTTATGGAAGAAGTTAAGTTAATGTTTAAACCTGAGTTTATTAATCGAATTGATGAAATTATAGTATTCCATGCTTTAACTGAAAAAGAAGTAAAGAGCATAGTTAACATTATGCTTAGAAATCTTGCAAAACAGGTTAAGGAACAGATGAATATTGAGCTTAAATATACTGAAACACTGAAGAGTGCCCTTGCAAAGGAAAGCTACGATAAGAAGTATGGTGCAAGACCTTTAAGAAGGATGATTCAGAACAAAATAGAAGACAATCTGGCAGAGGAAATACTTGCAGAAAAAGTTAAGCAGGGAGATAAAGTTACAGTGTCATATAAGAACAAATCCGTAACTTTTTCTGTGGCAGAATAGTTTAAAATGTATTATACTAGAACTACCAAAAAAAATAGATAAAGTCACATTAGATGATTTAATAACAGGAGGACAAAATGGCAGTAATTAAGGAATTAATCAGAAAAGAAAATAATGGTTCAATCAGCTTCGGTAATTATGAATTACCACAGAAAACAAAGTTAGCAGACTTTGAAGTTAATGGAGATTTATATAAAGTAAAAACATTTAAGGAAATTACAAAACTTGAAAAGAACGGAACTTTTGTTTATGAATCAATTCCGGGAACAGCAGTAAGCGTTTTTAAGGAAACAGCAGATGAAGTAAGCTTTTTCGTAGACGGAAAAGGTCAGACACAGATTACATTAGAATTAGAATCTAACAAGGAATACAGAGTTTTTGTTGGAGACAGAGACCTTGGAGTATCTAAGACAGACGTTGGCGGAAAGATTACATTAGATGTAGATTTAGAGAACGGAAATCTTACTACTGTAAAAGTTGTAACAGCATAATAAGTAAGATTTTAAATTAAGATATAAAATAAAGCTACAAAACAAAATAGGAGAGCCATGGCAAAATCAAAAAAGACGGTTTTCTTTTGCAAAGAGTGCGGTTACGAGTCAAGTAAATGGTTAGGACAGTGTCCGGGATGTAAAGAGGTAGGAACTTTTGTAGAAGAACCGATGGGGGCAAAGACCAACAATAACATTAGAAGGGGATTAATTAATAATAAACCGGTAACAATAAATCAGGTTACGGCAGATGATGAGGAGAGAATCACAACAGGTTTTGGAGAACTGGACAGAGTATTAGGAGGGGGAGTAGTTCCCGGCGGGCTAATACTTGTAGGCGGTGATCCGGGAATAGGAAAGTCCACATTACTTCTTCAGGTATGTAGAAATATGTCAAATAATGGCAAGAAGATTTTATATATTTCAGGAGAAGAATCCCTTAAGCAGATTAAGCTTAGAGCAAACAGAATGGGACAGTTTTCCGATAATTTAAGTCTTTTGTCAGAGACAAGCCTTGATATAATAGAGTCAGTTATTTTAGAAACAAAACCTGATGCAGTAGTAATAGACTCAATACAGACTATGGTAAGAGAGGATATAGGCTCAGCTCCAGGTAGTGTAAGTCAGGTTAGGGAGTCAACTAACTTTCTTATGCAGTTAGCTAAAGGTAATACCATTCCAATATTTATTGTAGGTCACGTAACCAAAGAAGGGGTTGTTGCAGGACCTAGGGTTTTGGAACATATGGTTGACACGGTTTTATATTTTGAAGGTGACAGACATGCAGCATATAGAATAATCCGAGGAGTTAAGAACCGTTTTGGTTCAACTAATGAAATTGGAGTATTTGAAATGAGTTCAGAAGGACTTAGGGAAGTATTAAATCCGTCAGAATTTATGTTGGATGGAAGACCTGAGGATGCTTCAGGTTCAGTTGTGGCATGTTTAATGGAAGGAACAAGACCGATTCTTGTAGAAATACAGGCATTAATATCCCACACCAACTTTGGAATGCCGAGACGAACGGCGGTGGGAACAGACTATAACAGAGTTAATCTTTTAATGGCAGTTATCGAAAAAAGAATTGGAGTTCAGATGTGCGATTATGATGCATATGTTAATATAGCAGGTGGAATGAAAATCAATGAACCGGCATTAGACCTTGCATTAGTAATGGCATTAATCAGTAGCTTTAAGAACAGAGTAATAGACCCAAAGACAATAGTTTTCGGTGAAGTAGGGCTTGCAGGAGAAGTAAGAGCGGTATCACAGGCAGACAAAAGAGTACAGGAAGCTAAGAAACTTGGTTTTACAACGTGCATAATGCCTGCTGTATCCAAGAAAAATCTTACAGAAATCACTGGAATCAATATAATTGGGGTAAATAATATAAAAGAAGCTGAAGAACTTATTTAAAAAAGTTGACAACTGATATTTGTTAGATTAGAATAACAAAGTAAGAAAAAGTCCAAAAGGACAATAAAATAATAAAAGCGTTGATAGAGACAGTAGTTGCCTTGCATAAATAATGCATAGTGAACGTTATAGAGAGTTCGGATAAGGTGGAAGCCGAATACAAGTAGCAGGTATATGAACATCACTCTGGAGTTGCAGCCCAAAGAACGTATAAAGTTTAGTAGGCGCTGACGGTATCCACCGTTAAAGGGAACACATATTAAAGGAGAAATCCTGCGTATGCTGTAAAAGGTGGTTAACGAAAATACAGGCTTTCGTCCTTTACAGGGCGGGAGCCTTTTTATTTAGTGCTTACACACTAAATAAAAAGTGCTCCATAGTGGACGCACAATAAAATAAATACACAGATATCATTGGATGTTTTCGAAAACAATGCAAGTATATTCGATGCCGCAGAACTTTTTTCTGGCAAACAATAGGCAGTAATTCGCAATTTTGCGAGCATAGTGTACAGCGATAAAACTACTGTCCGAGCGGAGCGAGTTTAGTTTTTCGCTGTACCATAGACGGCGGAGCAAAATAAGAAGTACAACGTGTTTGCAGCAAAAAGTTCTGCGGCATCGATACAAACATTATTTTCGCAAACATCTGATGACAAAAAAGAAAGGAGATTGAAATGTACAAGAAGGTATCAACCAATTTGAACTTTGTTGACAGAGAAAAAGAAACAGAAAAATTCTGGGATGACAATCACATCTTTGAAAAAAGTATGGAAAATAGAAAAGAAGGACCAACATATACTTTTTATGATGGACCTCCAACAGCTAACGGAAAACCACATATCGGACACGTATTAACACGTGTAATTAAAGATATGATCCCTAGATACAGAACAATGAAGGGATATATGGTTCCAAGAAAGGCAGGATGGGACACACACGGACTTCCTGTAGAACTTGAAGTAGAAAAATTATTAGGTTTAAATGGAAAAGAACAGATTGAAGAATACGGTATGGAACCTTTCATTAAGAAATGTAAGGAATCTGTATGGAAATACAAGGGAATGTGGGAAGACTTCTCAGGAACAGTTGGTTTCTGGGCAGATATGGAGAACCCATATGTAACTTATGATGATAATTTTATTGAATCTGAATGGTGGGCTTTAAAGACTATCTGGGATAAGAAATTATTATACAAAGGTTTTAAGATTGTACCTTATTGCCCAAGATGTGGAACACCTCTTTCATCACAGGAAGTTGCACAGGGATACAAGGCAGTTAAGGAACGTTCAGCTATCGTAAGATTTAAAGTTGTTGGTGAAGATGCATATTTCCTTGCATGGACAACAACACCTTGGACTCTTCCATCTAACGTAGCTCTTTGTGTTAACCCTAATGACACATACTGCAAGGTTAAAGCAGCTGACGGATATACTTATTATATGGCAGAAGCTTTACTTGACACAGTATTAGGAAAGCTTGCAACAGAAGACGAAAAAGCTTATGAAGTATTAGAAACAATGAAGGGTGCTGACCTTGAATATAAAGAATATGAACCATTATATGAATGTGCAAAGGCTATTGCTGATAAGCAGAGAAAGAAAGGTTTCTTTGTAACATGTGACACATACGTTACTATGAGTGATGGTACAGGTATTGTTCATATTGCTCCTGCTTTCGGTGAAGATGATGCTAATGTAGGACGTAACTATGACCTTCCTTTTGTACAGCTTGTAAATGACAAGGGTGAACTTACAGAAGACACACCTTATGCAGGTTTATTTGTAAAGGATGCTGATCCTAAGGTATTAGTAGACCTTGACAAGAGAGGACAGTTATTTGATGCACCTAAGTTTGAACATGATTATCCACATTGCTGGAGATGTGATACACCATTAATCTATTATGCAAGAGAATCATGGTTTATTAAGATGACAGAAGTTAAGGATAAACTTGTTGCAAATAATAACACTGTAAACTGGATTCCAAAATCAATCGGTGAAGGACGTTTTGGAAACTGGCTTGAAAATGTACAGGATTGGGGTATTTCAAGAAACCGTTATTGGGGTACACCACTTAATATCTGGGAATGTTGCGATTGCGGATGTCAGGAATCAATTGGCAGCCGTGCAGAATTAGCAGAAAGAAGTGGAAATCCTGATAATGCTAATGTTGAATTACACAGACCTTACATTGATGAAGTAACATTTAAGTGTAAAGAGTGTGGTGGCACAATGAAGAGAGTACCTGAAGTTATTGACTGCTGGTTCGACTCAGGAGCAATGCCATTTGCACAGCATCATTATCCATTTGAAAATAAAGATTTATTTGAAAAACAGTTCCCTGCTGATTTTATCTCAGAAGCTGTTGACCAGACAAGAGGATGGTTCTATTCATTAATGGCTGAATCAACATTATTGTTTGATAAGGCTCCATACAAGAACGTAATCGTACTTGGTCACGTTCAGGACGAAAACGGACAGAAGATGAGTAAGTCAAAGGGTAACGCAGTAGATCCTTTTGAAGCATTAGGACAGTACGGTGCCGATGCCATCAGATGGTATTTCTACACTAACTCAGCTCCATGGCTTCCAAACCGTTTCCATGGTAAAGCAGTTCAGGAAGGACAGCGTAAGTTTATGGGAACACTTTGGAACACGTATGCGTTCTATGTCTTATATGCTGAAATTGATCAGTTTGACCCAACAAAATACACACTTGATTATGATAAATTAAGTGTTATGGATAAATGGTTATTATCAAAACTTAACTCTATGGTTAAGGCAGTAGATGAAAACCTTGGTAACTACAGAATCCCTGAAGCTGCAAGAGCATTAGATGATTTTGTAGATGATATGAGTAACTGGTATGTAAGACGTTCAAGAGAACGTTTCTGGGCAAAAGACATGCCACAGGATAAGATTAATGCTTACATGACATTATATACAGCACTTGTTACAGTATCAAAGGCTGCTGCACCAATGATTCCATTTATGACAGAAGATATTTATCAGAATATCGTAAGAAGCGTAGATGAAACAGCACCTGAAAGTATTCATTTATGTGACTTCCCAGAAGTTAATGAATCTTACATTGACAAAGAATTGGAAGAAAACATGGAAAGAGTACTTGATATTGTAGTACTTGGTCGTGCATGTAGAAATGCATCTGCAATTAAGAATAGACAGCCAATTGGAAAGATGTTCGTTAAGGCAGGATTTGAATTATCTGATTTCTACAAAGAAATCATTGAAGAAGAATTAAATGTTAAGGAAGTTGAGTTTACAGATGATGTAAGAGCATTTACTTCATATTCATTTAAGCCACAGCTTAGAACAGTTGGACCTAAATATGGTAAATTCTTAGGCAAGATTAAAGAAGCATTATCATCATTAGACGGAAATGCGGCTATGGATAAGATTAATGCCGGAGAACCTTTAACATTCGATTTTGACGGCAACGAAGTAGTTCTTGAAAAAGAAGATTTACTTATTGATATGGCTCAGGTTGAGGGATATGTATCAGAAAGCGATAATAATATTACTGTAGTACTTGATACAAAACTTTCAGATGAACTTATTGAAGAAGGATTTGTTAGAGAAATAATCAGTAAGATTCAGACAATGAGAAAAGAAGCTGATTTCCAGGTAATGGACAAAATTGTGGTAAATGTAGATAAAAACGATACAATAAAAGCTATAATGGAGAACAATCTTGACGAAATTAAGTCTGAAGTGTTGGCAGATAATGTCATATTTGGTAAAATAAACGGGTATGAAAAAGAGTGGAATATTAACGGTGAAAAGGTAACTTTTGGCGTAGAAAAAGCTCTTTAGAATTTGACTTGAAATATTTGGCTATAAAATTTATTAAAAAGAGAGAAGCAATGCCTGTCATTGTTTCTCTCTAATAGCATAAAAAAGGAGATTTAATATGGCTAAGAACGAAGGTATGGAAAAGCATGAAGAATTCAAGGCAGAATTCAAGAAGCGTGTGAAAGAACAGGCTAAAATGCTTTACAGAAAAAGCCTTGATGAAATAAGTGACAGACATAAGTTTGTATGTGTTGCTTATGCAGTAAAGGATATTGTAATCGATCAGTGGATAGCAACTCAGAAAGCATATGATGAGAAGGATGCTAAGATTGTATACTATTTATCAATGGAATTTCTTATGGGCCGTGCTCTTGGAAATATGATTATCAATCTTTCAAGCAGAGATGAAATCAAGGAAGCTATTGAAGAATTAGGACTTGATCTTAATGTAATCGAAGATCAGGAACCTGATGCAGCTTTAGGTAATGGTGGTCTTGGTAGATTGGCAGCATGTTTCTTAGATAGTTTGTCAACACTTAACTATCCTGCTTATGGATGTGGTATCAGATACAAATACGGTATGTTCCAGCAGAAGATTGAAAACGGATATCAGAAAGAAGTACCTGAAGACTGGTTAAGACATGCTAATCCATTAGAAATCAAGCGTGAAGAATATGCTTGTGAAGTTAAGTTTGGCGGATATGTAAGAGTAGAAAACAGAGACGGACGTAATTACTTTATTCAGGAAGGCTACCAGTCAGTTAATGCTATTCCATACGATATGCCAATCGTTGGTTACGGAAACAACGTAGTTAATACATTAAGAATTTGGGACGCTGAACCTGTAGTACACTTTAATCTTGATGAATTTGACAAGGGTTCATATATGGCTGCAGTTGAACAGGAGAACCTTGCAAAGACTATTACAGAAGTTCTTTATCCTAATGACAATCATTATGCAGGTAAGGAATTAAGATTAAAACAGCAGTATTTCTTTGTTTCAGCAAGTTTACAGACAGCAATTAAGAAATACTTAAAGAATCATGATGATATTAGAAAATTACCTGAAAAGGTAGTATTTCAGATGAACGATACTCATCCGACACTTACAGTTGCAGAACTTATGAGATTATTAATGGATGAATATAACTTAGAATGGGATGAAGCTTGGGATATTACAACACATGCATGCGCATACACTAACCATACAATCATGAGCGAAGCTCTTGAAAAATGGCCAATTGAATTATTCTCAAGATTACTTCCAAGATGTTACCAGATTATTGAAGAAATCAACAGAAGATTTTGCATTGAAATCGAAAACAAATACCCTGGAAATCATGATAAAGTTGCTAAGATGGCAATTATCTATGATGGTCAGGTTAAGATGGCTCATCTTGCAATTTGTGCAGGTTTCTCAGTTAACGGTGTAGCAAAACTTCATACAGAAATTTTAAAACATCAGGAATTAAAAGATTTCTATGAAATGATGCCGGAGAAGTTTAACAATAAGACTAATGGTATTACACAGAGAAGATTCCTTCTCCATGCTAATCCACTTCTTTCAGAATGGGTTACAGGAAAGGTTGGAGATGACTGGATTACAGACCTTCCAAAGATTAAGGGAATAGAAGTATACGCAGATGACAAGAAAGCTCAGGCTGAATTTATGAATATTAAATATCAGAACAAAGTACGTCTTGCAAAATACATTAAAGAACATAATGGTATTGATGTAGACCCACGTTCTATTTTTGATGTTCAGGTTAAGAGACTTCATGAATATAAGCGTCAGTTATTAAATATTTTACATGTAATGTATTTATACAACCAGATTAAGGAACATCCTGAAATGGAATTTTATCCAAGAACATTTATCTTTGGTGCAAAAGCAGCAGCAGGTTACAAGATTGCTAAGCTTACAATCAAGTTAATCAATAGCGTTGCTGATGTAATTAACAATGATGAATCAATTAATGGAAAGATTAAAGTTGTATTTATTGAAAACTACCGTGTTTCAAATGCTGAAATCATTTTTGCGGCGGCAGATGTTTCAGAACAGATTTCAACAGCATCAAAAGAAGCTTCAGGCACAGGTAATATGAAGTTTATGTTAAATGGTGCTTTAACACTTGGAACAATGGATGGTGCTAACGTAGAAATAGTTGATGAAGTTGGCGAAGAAAATGCATTTATCTTTGGTTTATCTTCAGATGAAGTTATTAACTACGAAAACAATGGCGGATATAATCCAATGGATATTTTCAACTCAGATATGGACATTAGAAAAGTTCTTATGCAGTTGATTAACGGATTCTATTCTCCAGATGATCCTGAAAGATTCAGACCAATTTACAACTCATTACTTAACACTCAGGAAACAGATGTTGCTGACAGATACTTTATTCTTAAAGATTTCAAGTCATATGCAGCAGCTCAGAAGAGAGTTGAAGAAGCTTACAGAAACGAAGAAGGCTGGGCTAAGTCAGCTATGTTAAATGTAGCTAATGTTGGTAAGTTTACATCTGACAGAACAATCGAAGAATACGTACAGGATATTTGGCATCTTGAAAAAGTAAAAGTTAAAATGGACGTATAGATTACAGAAAATTGTGAAAGTGTCACAATAGATATAATCAAATATAATTAAAATGAAACCCCAAAAAGTTAGAATGTAATGTCTGGTTTTTTGGGGTTTTTGTATGCACTACAATCATATAAATGATTTTTGAAAAATAAGTTAGTATAAGGGATTTTTAGGAATAACCAAATGACAGATAGAAAAAAGTTTATTATGCTAATATTATTTTCGATTTTTTTCCCGTTAGTTATAGGTAGTGTATGTGTTCTTGTAAACGGAAACAAAATATCTAAGGCTAAGCCCTCAGGGAAAACAATATTAGTGGATAATAAAAACTACAGCTTTGAAATGGATATGGAGAACTTCATATCTTACGTTCTTATGGCGCAGATGGACGAAAGTGAGCCGGAGGAGCTTTTGAAAGCTAAGTCTGTTATTATTAGAACTTATATTTTGTACAAAATGAAGGACAAAGCTCAAATAGCAGCTTCAGATTTGGGAATGGAATATAGAAATTATGGGGAGTTAAAAAACAGCAGATTTCAGGATTTTTGCAGGGAAAACATTAAAAGCCCCAAAGGAATGGCTGCATATTTTACAGGTATAGGTTCTTATAAAATATATAATGAGAAAAATAAAAAAATTAAAAGAATAGTAGACAAAACAAAAGGCAAAATAATAAAGAAACAGGGGGAGACTATTTTGCCACTGTTTCATAATATAAGTAATGGGAAAACCAGGTTAGGGGAGGAAATTCTTGGAAGGGAATATAGTTATCTAAAAAGTGTTATATGCCAGAATGACATAAAGGAGAAGGAATATCTTTGCACAAGGTATTTAACGGTTAATGAGTTTAAGGAAAAACTGTCAGCTAATGGTATTGTTGTATTTAAAGATGGGAAGGAAATTCTAAAAAATATAAAAGATAAGAAGGAAATTATTAATCTGATAACTGTTGAAAAAGACAAAGAAGGCTATGCTTTAAAAATAAGAATTGGGGATACTGTTGTTCTGGCAGATGATTTTTCAAAAGCCCTCGGTCTTAATTCTACAGATATGAGCATAGAAGAATATGAAAAGGGAATAAGAATTACAACTAAAGGCAACGGTCACGGTTTTGGAATGAGTATAAGCTATGCCAGATACCTTGCATGTCATGGCAAGCCATGGCAGGAGATTCTTAGCACTTTCTATGATGGGAAAATTGTGGAATATTAAAATTAATTTTTTTGTATAAATCTTCAATTAATGGTACATACTGTTATTGAGGTGATGAGAATGGATAAGAAATTTATAGCAGCAGTTGCAGTTTGCTTTGTTGCATTAGTAGGCGTAGCCACGGGAACTTATTTTCTTGGGCAAAAAAGCGACGAAAACATTGTAAAATTAGGAAAAGCAAACATAACTGAAACAACAGCGGCAGATAAAAATATTGAAGCAGCGGGAAATGTTGTGGAAAAAGAAACACAAAAAGAAACAGCAATGGAATCTGAAACACCGAAAGACAGAGAAGTTGAACCGGGAGGTTATTTAACAGAAGAAACAACTAAGGAAAAAGCCGTAAATAACGTAGTGGAAGAAAACACTCAGTCTAATGTAAGCAAAAAAGATTACTTGTATGGACTTTCATCAGAGGCAGCAGCTCAGATTAAAACATTAAAGTTTAACAAGAACAGCAAACTTATCTGGCCTGTTGAGGGTAGCATTATTATGCCATATGATGTGAAAAATACAGTATATTACGCAACATTAGATGAATACAAAACCAATCCCGGAATTGTAATCCAAAGTAGCAAAGGCACTGCAATAAAGGCAGCGGCAGATGGTGTTATTACAAAAATAACACAAGATGACGAACTTGGCGTTGTTATCAGTCAGGCAGTGGGAAATGATTATATCGTAAACTACGGTCAGACCATAAATCCTGAAGTAAAAGAAGGAAGCTTCGTTGAAGCAGGCCAGACTATCGCCTATGTTAACCAGCCAACTAAATATTACTCCAAGGAAGGGGATAATATTTACTTCTCAGTAGAAAGAAATGGAAAAACAAAAGATCCTTTAAATTATATTGATTACGAGGACTAATCACAAAACCGGAATAAGTGCATACAATAAGGTATACAAAAGAAAATATTAAAAGCTGCTCACTTTTGTGACAGCAGGCAACAGGGTTAAAAAAGGAAAATCATAAACAATTATTCTAATGATTTTCTAAAATCCGTACCTGTTGTTTATAATAGATTGTGCTATCATGTACCTGAAAAATACGTGGTAGCACTTTTTTTGATATTTTCAATCATATGTTATAATTCCACGCAGAAATCTCAACGTGTTTGCTGTAAAAATTTCTGCGTGGAATTTAAAACAGTGCCATTGAAAATATACAAACTATATTATAAGATAAAGGTTAGAATGAAGGCTAAAGATAGTATTTAGTTATGTACGGAGGAAGAAACTATGGGTAAGTATATTATGGCATTAGATCAGGGAACTACCAGTTCCAGAACTATTTTATTTGATAAGAAGGGGAATATTGTTTGTCAGGCAAATAAGGAGTTTGAGCAGATTTTTCCAAAGCCGGGCTGGGTTGAACATAATCCTGAGGAAATTTGGATGACACAGCTTCTTACAATGGAAGATGTTATGAGACAGGCAGGAATTACAGGCAAGGATATTGAAGCCATTGGCATTACTAATCAGCGAGAAACAACGGTTATATGGGACAAGAATACGGGAAAACCTATTTATAATGCCATTGTTTGGCAGTGTAGAAGAACTTCTGATATTGTAGACGGACTTGTTAAGGACGGTCTTAGGGATTTTATTAGAAATAAGACTGGATTGGTTCCTGATGCTTATTTTTCAGGAACTAAGATTAAGTGGATTCTTGATAATGTGCCGGGAGCAAGAAATAAGGCAGAAAATGGTCAATTGCTTTTTGGAACAATTGACTCATGGCTTATGTGGAAGTTAAGCGGTGGAAGCATACACGCAACGGATTACACTAATGCGGGAAGAACTATGATTTATAACATATTTGATTTGGAGTGGGATCAGGAATTACTGGATATACTAGATATTCCCAAGTCTATGTTGCCTAAGGTAAATCCTTCAAGTGGAATTTTTGGATATACTATGCCGGAACTGTTAGGAGAACGAATACCTATAAGTGGTGTTGCAGGAGACCAGCAGGCGGCATTATTTGGTCAGTGTTGTTTTGAAAAAGGTGATGTAAAGAATACATATGGAACAGGTTGTTTTCTTTTAATGAATATAGGAAATAAGCCGGTTATATCAGACAATGGTTTGATTACTACTATTGCAGCAGGCACAGGCAAGGTTGAATATGCATTGGAAGGCAGTGTTTTTGTGGCAGGAGCGGCAATACAGTGGCTTAGAGATCAGATGAAGTTAGTTAACAGTGCACCGGAAAGTGAAGAGATTGCAGAAAAGGTTAGTGATACTAATGGAGTATATGTTGTGCCGGCTTTTACAGGAATGGGAGCACCTTATTGGAAGCAGAATGCCAGAGGCATGGTAGTTGGCATAACAAGAGGAACTGCAAGAGAGCATTTTGTAAGAGCTACCCTTGAATCACTTGCTTATCAGACATATGATGTTTTGAAGGTAATGGAGCAGGATGCGGCAATGGAAATTAAGTCTATCAGAGTTGACGGTGGGGCAAGTGCCAATAATCTTTTAATGCAGTTTCAGGCAGATATTACTGAAAAACAGGTTGTGCGACCATCAGTAATTGAAACTACAGGGCTTGGGGCAGCATATTTGGCAGGTCTTGCAACAGGTTATTGGAAAGACAAAAAAGACATTATAAAAAATTCAACAATAGAGAGAAAGTTTGAAAACAAAATGGATTCTGAAAAGGTGCAGAAATATATCAAGGGATGGCACAGAGCTGTAAAATGTGCCCTTGTTTATGCAGATGAGGAGTAAATAATATCCTATGAATCTGGTATTGTGTTTATTACGCAAATTGGATATATAAATAATACCACATACTGATATACTATACTTTAGTGAGTTACAGTGTCAGATTGAGATAATGCAACTTAGATTAAGTAATAATACACTTAGGATAAAAGATAGGTGTTAATATCAGGAGGAGAATTATGGATTCAACTAAACAGAACGTAGGAAAGATTGTTATTACAGCTTTATTTGCAGCGTTAGCATGTGTAGCAACAATGATTATTAAAGTACCTACAGTAGGAACAAACGGTTATGTAAATATTGGCGATACTATTGTATTACTTTCAGCTTGGATGATTGGTGGCGTTTATGGTGCCCTTGCAGCAGGTATCGGTTCAGCCCTTTCAGATTTTATCAGCGGTTACGGAAGTTATGTACCAGGAACATTTGTAATTAAGTTTTTAATGGCTTTAGTTGCATATTTAGTATTTGTAGCAATTAAGAAAGCAAACACTAAGGACAGCAAGGGAATGAATGTAGTAGCTTATATTGTAAGTGGTGTAGTTGCAGAAGTTATTATGGTTTTAGGATATTTCTTATATGAAAGTACTTTATTAGGATATGGACTTGGAGCAGTGCCTTCAATTGGAAGCAACAGCATCCAGGGTGTTACATGCTTAGTATTAGGATTTATTGCTATTTTCGCATTAGAAGAAGCAAAGGTTACAAAATTAGTTAAAAAATTTGTATAAAAATATAAAATAATATGTAAAAGGAAAGAGTTGTGTGATAAAATTGTAGGCGGTAAAAAGAGCAGGCTACAAATATCATACAGCTCTCTTTTGCATTATGTTGTTTGAAAGGAGCGATTCAAATGTACGAAGAATTAAAAGAACAGGCAAAAAAAACAACAGAAGAAATTTGCGATAAAGCAGGATTAAAGGAAGGCAATATTCTTGTAGTTGGTTGTTCTTCAAGTGAAATATGTGGAGATAAGATTGGAAGCAATTCTAACCTTGAAGTGGCTAAGGCAGTTTTCTCAGGAATATATGAAGTCCTTGAAAGCAGAAAGATATATCTTGCAGCTCAGTGTTGTGAACATCTTAACAGAGCAATAATAGTTGAACGTGCAGCAGTTCCGTTTTCAGAAATAGTTAACGTTGTACCACAGCCTAAGGCAGGTGGTTCATTTGGAACAACAGCATATAAGACATTTAAAGATCCTGTTGCTGTGGAAGAAATTAAGGCAGACGGTGGAATTGACATTGGCGGAACTCTTATTGGAATGCACATTAAGAAAGTTGCAGTTCCGGTAAGACTTGAAAATAACAAAATCGGCGAGGCAAACGTACTTGCAGCAAGAACAAGACCTAAGTTTATAGGAGGTTGCAGAGCTGTATATGACGAAAGCATTGAATAGAAAAATAAAATTATAAAAATATAATAAAAACAGTTTTAAAGACAATAAAACCCCTGATTACAAGGCATGTGATTGGGGGCTGTTTTTTTTTTGCTAAAATATAGATTGAAACGTTATTTTTTGATGAAAATGATAAAAGTGTTTTTATTTCAAAAAAAATATTGTGCAAAATAACTAAATATGTTAGGATAAAAACGTATTTATTGACCGCAATAATTATTTTTAAAAGCGGAAGGGAATGAAAACATTTTTAGGAGGAGATTTATGAACAAAATGAAGCGAATTTTGACAGTTGTTTTGACCTTGGCATTACTAATAACAATGATGCCGAGTAATTTGACAGGTGTTAATGCAAAGACGGTAACAAAGCTAAGCTCAAAGAAGATAGTTTTGCAAGTAGGGAAAACAAAAAAACTCAAAGTGAAAAACAAACCGGCAGGAGTCAAGGTAACTTGGAAATCCTCAAAGAAGAAAGTGGCAACAGTTTCTAAAAAAGGAAAAGTAAAAGCAAAGAAAGCCGGAAAAACAACAATTACAGCAAAAGTTGGAAAGAAGAAATATAAATGCAGGGTTATTGTAAGAAACAAAACAAATAATGTTAGCCAGAATGTTACTAAACCGGCAAATGATAATCAGAATGTAACAAATAAGGTAACAGTAACAAAGCCGGAAGGAACAACAGTAAGACCAATAACTACAACAAAGCCGGAAGGAACAACAGTAAGACCAACAACTACAACAAAACCGGAAGGAACAACAGTAAGACCGACAACTACAACAAAACCGGAAGGAACAACAGTAAGACCAACAACTACAACAAAGCCGGAAGGAACAACAGTAAGACCGACTGAACCTAATGTTGATAATGATATTCAGGCACCGGTAGGACTTATTCATGCACCGGGAGAGGGATTGCCATATCATTTCGCATGGGCAGCAGTTGATGGAGCTGACGGATATAATGTTTATATAGATGGAGTGTATGTAACAAAAGTTACAGAAAATGTTGCAGACTTGGATGCCTCAATGTTTACAAAGGGAGCTGCAGAATACACAGTTGGAATTGCAACAGTAAAAGGAGACAAGATATCAGCAATAACATCAGTTAAGTATACATATGATGGAAATGGAGCACAAGCAACAACAAATGTATCTGTAACAACAACGGTAGCTTCTGTAACAACACCATCAGTACCGGGTCAGGATGTAGATGAAAGCATAAAAGCCCCTGAAGGACTTGTATGGGCAGGAAATACAGATTTACCATATTATTTTGCATGGGCTAAGGCAGATGGTATAGACTCATATAATGTATATGTTGATGGAACTTTAGTAGCTAACGTAGTTGATGGCTCAGTTAATTTAAATGAATCTGTATTCACAAAGGGTTCAGGCGAATATGCAATTGGAATTGCAGCAGTAAAAGGAAATAAAACATCAGCAATAACATCAATTAAATATACATATGCAGGAAGCGGACAGCCAGCAACAACAAAGGCACCGGAACCTTCAACAGCAAAGCCTACAGATGTAACAGTGGCACCAACAGCACCAGGACAGGATATAGATGAAAGTATACAGGCACCGGTTGGACTTGTATGGGCAGGAAATGCTGATTTACCATATTATTTTGCATGGGCACCGGTTGTAGATGTAGATTCATATAATGTATATGTTGATGGCGTGTATGCAACAAATGTTAGTGCTTCTTCAGTTAATTTAGATAAGGCAGTATTTACAAAGGGTTCAGGAGAATACACAATTGGCGTTGCTTCAGTTAAGAACAATAAGATTTCTAGCATAACATCAATTAAATATACATATGCAGAAAGCGGACAGCCAGCAACAACAAAGGCACCGGAAGTACCAACAGTAGCACCTACTACTGTAAAACCTACAACAGCTAAACCGACAACTAAACCAAAGGAAACAACAACAATTGCTTTCACAACAGACAGCTCAATTGAAAAGCCATTTGGTTTGGATGTAAGTCAGGCAAGTGTAGGATATGTTAATATTGTTTGGGGACGTGGAACAATTGATTGTTACAATGTTTATGTCGATGGAGAAAGAAGACGTACAGGAATTTCAGCACAGTCATTAAAGCTTCCTGTTTATACAGAAGGAACACATACAATAGCAATTACAACAGTTGTAGGAACAAGAGAATCAGAAAGACTTGAAACACAGATTCAGATTACAGGAATTGGTGAAAAGGAAACAGAACCTGAAACATGTCCTGAAGAACTTAAGCCACAACTTAAGAAAAATGTTCCTTTAAGAGATGACAGAATTGCAATTGAACTTAACAATAAGACTAATGGAAAATATAGTGACAGTGAAATTTACTGGTGCATTTTAGGAAATAATGAAAATAATCAGCTTTGTTATATGGATAAAGATGGAAATATGATTCCTGCATCAGAGAGTCTTAACACAGTTGAAGTAAACGGAACAAAATATGCAAATATTTATCATACACTTGCAGAATCAGATCATGTATATGCACCTACAATCCGTTCAGGAAGAATGTATTTAAGTTATGGAAAACCTGTATATGTTAAGTTTAACGGTTCAACAGGTTATGCCGGACCGGATCTTAACAATCCTGGAGACGTGAATGCTAACACATTATTTGAGTTTGCTGAATTTACAATTGAAGGAAAAAATTATTGGGGAAATACAACACGTGTTGATTATTTCTGTTTCCCAATGGTTACACGTTTAATAGGTGGTTCGTTATATGGTGGATACGATAATGTAGTAGGTGATGTTGGAACAAGAGATGAAATCTTCACAGCTTTCAAGAATGAAGTTCCAAATGAATATAAGTCACTTGTAAGAGATGATAGAATTATTGCACCATGTAAGAGTACATTTAATGTTGGACAGGATAATGGAAATTATTTTGATAATTATATTAATGAATTCTGGAACAAATATGCCAATGAAGATTTAAGATTCAGCTCAGAATCAGGAAGCTTCGTTGGTAGAGTAGTTGGAAATCAGATGCGATTTACAAGAGAAGGTGACAGCACAGTTTATTATGTTGATAAGCCAAATACACAGGAAGTGTTAGAAGGCAAGGGAGCATTTGACAGAGGAAACGGTGTTGAAAAAGCTATTGAAGCACAGCTTTGTGCAGCATTTAACAGAGGTGTTGCAACAGAACCTGACAAATGGTACACACCAAGTCAGTATTACAAGAATAGTGTTGCAAACTTCTATGCAGGTTTCTTCCATGAACATTCAGTTTTAGGAAAAGCTTACGGATTCTGTTATGATGATGTAAATGATCAGAGTACATTGCTTCAGTATAACAAAGCAGATGCTCTTGTAATTGATTTGAAATGGTAAATAAATTGCTATAAAAAGTACCCTTTTTAATTGGGAGCACATCAGTTTTGGTGTGCTCTCTTTTGTTTTAATCTCCCAAAAAAAGAACAGAGCTTCAATGCTAATTAATGTTTTTCAACAAACTAATTAGCATTAAGCCCTGTTAATTCTTTGAAATGTAAATAATTTCATCTTACTAACTATTAATTAATATCCAACAGCTTATCTACTGCATCCTGTATTTCAGGGTGCTTTCTATATTGTTCTATTAAGTGATGTTCATGTTTTGTAAGATTAATTGGCTCTTCGTCAGTATATCCGAAAGTGCCAAGAATGTTATCAATATTATAAATATCACAAAGTAGAAGTAGTGTGTCAGCGTCAGGCTGAGTGGCACTGCTTTCCCATCCGTAAACGGTTTTTTCAGCTACCTTAAGTGACTTTTCTTCCAGTAATTCAGTAACGTCCCTCACACTTAAATTATTCATTTTTCGGTAAGCTTTTAATACTTCTGCAATCTTTCTATTCTTCATTTTAAATACCTCTTTTTAAATAATATAGTAAGAAAAAATCAACGTCAACCAAATCACCTTGAAAAAAGGAAAAATCCTTTTGAATTCTTTCAATTCGGGAAAAATCCACATTGCATTTCTTGTATTCAGAGAATATAATAGACATTATAATATTATTTTCTTGTAATACGGGAATGGCGGTGACAAATGAAAAATAATAACAGCGTTTCAAAAGCATTAATTAAATACATAAAAGAAAAAGAAATATCTACATCACAGATTTCTAAGGATACCGGAATTTGGGAGAAAAAGTTAATTGACGAGAATGTAACTTTTACGGCATCAGAATTTTTGGAATTATGTTCTTATTTGCATTTAAAACCGGAAGATTTGAGATAGGTGATAAAGTGCTAAATTACATATGCAGAAATGACAATATTAAAACTAAAAGCAGTACCTGTCCTGTGTGTGGACAGAGAACTGAACTGACGAAATCAGACATATACTGGTGCGAAACCTGCAAGGTGCCATTGTATCAGAAGGAATGTCAGTGTTGTGGAAGTAGCGGCAGAAGAATAACAACGGATATGAGACCGGTTTTTCCTGAGGAAAGGTTGTTATTAGAAATAATGACAGATAAGAAGCCGGGATATTACGAAAAGATGTCTGTTTGGAACTGCTCAGGTAACAGATATATCGCTGATGGTCATAAGGTTGATTTTGCAGTTAAGGATTTAAAGGATAAGAATTCGGAAGAAATAAGAATTAAATATGAGAGTGAAGTTTCAAATATTGATTATAGATATTTTAATGAATTTAAAGACAGATTCATTAAGGCTAACAGAAGCCGATATGAATTTATTGTAAAAGAGGCAGTGGGCTATATTAAGAATTCAACAAAGGACTACACTGCAAGAGATATGTTCGTTTCTTTTTCAGGGGGGAAAGACTCTACAGTCACATCTGATCTGGTTATGAGAGCTTTAAGTGAACCGAAGATTCTTCATATTTTCGGTGACACAACTTTAGAATTCCCCGAGACTATGAAATACATAGAACGATTTAAAAAAGAACATCCACAGACTCCTGTTGTTTCATCAAGAAACAAAGATAAAGATTTTGAGGAACTTTGTGCTTTGGTTGGCCCACCAAGCAGAGTTATGAGATGGTGCTGTACTATTTTTAAAACAGGTGCAATCCAGAGAAAGATTAAAACTATGTTTAGAAATAAGAACAAAATTATAACTTTCTATGGAATAAGAAGAAACGAATCAGCAAGCAGAAACAAGTATGAGCGTGAAACAGAAGGCTCTAAAATTACAAAGCAGATAACTATTTCACCGATTATTGACTGGATGGATTTTGATGTGTGGCTTTACATTCTTACAACAGAAATTGATTTTAATTATGCATACAGATTAGGGTATGCAAGAGTTGGCTGCTGGTGTTGTCCTAATAACAGTGGTTGGTCAGAGTTTTTGTCTAAGATTCATATGCCTGAACAGTCCAAAAGATTCAGACAGCTTTTGGTTGACTTTGCAACAAAGATTGGAAAACCTGATCCGGAAGTGTATGTGGACGAAGGCAAGTGGAAAGCAAGACAGGGGGGAAATGGCGTAGATTATGCAAAAAAGTCGGCAGTATCATTTGAACCTTGTGTGCTGGAAGAGAATGCTTTTAATTATGAACTTCAAAGACCAATTTCAGACCAATTGTATGAGTTGTTTAAGCCTTTTGGATATTTAAATTTCGATATGGGCAATAAGCGATTGGGTGAAGTTTATGTAACAAGAAGGAACGGCAATCCTGTTTTGAAATTGCAGGGCAGAATTGGCTCTACAACTTTAAAAGTTACAATAATTGACAGCAACATAGATGGGGCAAAGAATCTTAAAACAGCAGAGGATAAGATTAAATGTCAGATTACAAAATATCAGATGTGTATGGCGTGCAGGGCGTGCGAAAGTATTTGCAGGCACAATGCCATAGTTATAAAAGAGGACAAAGAAGGTAATCTTGATTATAGAATACTGGACAATAAATGTGTAAGATGTGCAGAATGCGTTAATCATTACACGGCAGGATGTTATATGAGAAAGGTTTTGGCAATAAAAAGAAACTAGTTAATTATTTATGAAACTTAAGCAGGCAGATAGGAGAAGAAAATGGCGATTAAACTTAAAGGACATGAAACATTTGCACTTCGTGAGGGGTGGCTTAATAAAGGACTTGCAAAGGTAGATGCCAATCCAAAAGTTTTCTCTGAAAACTATGGGGCGGATGCTCTTGGAGTGGGAAGCAATATGGCTAAGGCTATTCGCTATTGGCTTAAAGCCGGAAAGTTTATGGAAGAACCACCTAAAGAGGGGGCAAAGCTTACAGATATAGGTCAGATTATTTTTAAGGAAGATAAGTATTTAGAAGATATATTTTCATTATGGATATTCCATATTAATCTGGCAGGAAATGAGAAACTTGCAACAAGCTGGTATGCTTTTTTTAACTTAATTAACATTGACGAATTTTCAAAGGAAGATTTAATGAACATTCTATTAGAAAAGCTTACTCCTTTGGCAGAGAAAAAAGCCATACCTGAGCGTTCGTTGCGAGATGATATTTCCGTACTTTTAAATATGTACGTAAAAGAGAAGCAGCAGAATTATGATCCGGAGGAAAATAAGATTTCACCATTTGCACAATTGGGTTTATTAAAAAAAGACAGAAATAATTATATAAAAACACAGCCTGACAAGGATAAGTTATGTGATGATGCAGTGCTATACAGCCTGATTAAGTTTTTTGAAAAAAAAGAAGTTGACTCAATAGGAATAGATGAATTGCTTAACAGTCCAATGTCACCGGGAAGAATTTTGAACCTAAAGAGAATGGCTTTAAACGAATATTTGGACCATTTAGAAGGTCAGGGATATTTGACTGTTAACAGAACAGCAGGACTTGATATGGTTTATCTTAAAAAGAAAATCGAGCTTAAGGAAGTTGTTTCGAATTATTATAAAAAACACTAGAAGAAGTTTTTAAAAGGCTAACGAATTATTACAGGAACAATAAAGAAAAGCGATTTGTAAGACTAATAAAACATTAAACACTGATAGAAAGGATGCGTATATCTGGCAATCAGGTATATCAGAGAATAAATGAATAAGTTTAAAGACTTTATAGAAATAGACAAGAAATTTCAAAATTCAATAAATTTGCAGTTGGACATAGATAATTTATCTAAACTAAATAGCTATATACCAACACATTCTTCTATTTTAGTGTTGGATGGTTTTCTTAATAATGTTTTGTCAGACAGAGACAAGGCAAATATTTTAATTGGACCTTATGGAAAGGGAAAATCACACCTTTTACTGGTTTTGCTGGCTTTACTTAATGACGGAAAAGGTGACAGAACTAAAAAAACAATTAACAAAATAGAAAAAGTTTCAAAGGAAACTGCTGAAAAAATAAAGACTATACAAAGTAGTGTAAAGCCTTTTCTGCCGGTTATTATTTCAGGAACAGAGAAGGATTTAAACAAAGAATTTATTATAGCTTTAATGGAGTCATTAAGAAAAAATAATCTTATGAATGTGGCACCTGAAAGCGATTATGGCAAGGCTTTGGAAGTTATAGCTAAATGGCAGAAAGACTTTAAACAGGTTTATGAAAGCTTTAAGCAGATTGTTAGAGAATATGGCAGAACTGTGGAAGAGTTTATGGGTGAACTTAAGGAAATGAAGGAAGAGGCTCTCAATATTTTTAAAGAGATACATCCTAAACTTACTGCCGGCAGTGAATTTATGCCAATGACAGTTAATAACGCCATGACTTTGTACGGGGAGATTAACAGAGCACTTGAAAGTTATGGGTATGGCGGAATTTATATAATTTTCGATGAGTTCAGTAAATATATTGAAGGTCATGAAAAGGATACTTTTGCTTATGACATGAAGATTTTGCAGGATATATGTGAGCTTGCCAATAACTCCAAAAAACAGCAGATTCACATTACTTTCGTGGCGCACAAAAGCATTAAAGAGTACGGCAACGCATTGTCTTCAGATATAGTTAATGCTTTCAAAGGTGTTGAGGGTAGATTAAAAGAAGTTAGATTTGTAGTTTCAGCTCAGAATAATTATGAGCTTATTCAGCATGTAATAAAGAAGAAAGTAAGCGACTGCAAACCATGGTTTCAGGAGCAGAATAATAAAGAAATAATCGGGGAATCTTACAAGATTCCTTGTTTTTCAGGCTTATTTACAGAGAAAGAATATAAGAAAATCATAATGGAGGGGTGTTTTCCAATGCTACCTCTTACAGCCTATGCACTTTTAAATATTAGTGAAAAGGTTGCACAGAATGAGAGAAGTATTTTTACTTTTCTTGCTAATGACGAAAAAGGAAGTCTAATTAATATAGTAGAAAACGGTAGCGAAGAATTACTGTCTGTTGATGTAGTTTATGACTATTTTCAAAATATGTTTAGGGACAGTATTTCGCTTACTAACATACACAATGAATGGCTTAAGGCAGACTATGCCTTAACTAAGGCTGAATCATTAAATGAAGAAAAAATAATTAAGGCAATGGCTATTCTTCATATGATTAATAGAAATGAGGAAGTTCCGGTAAGAAAGACGGAAATCAGATTGGCAACAGGTTTAAATATGGCTGATTTTGTAAGTAGCCTTGAAAAACTTGAAAGCAAAAATATTGTAACCTACAGAAGCAAGCTTGGAGTTTATGCATTTAAAAATAACGTAGGCGTAAATCTTGATAATCAGATGAATAACATGATTGAAAAGCAGCCTTTAAGCCTTAACTGGCAGGAAGAAATTGCCACAGTGTCAGAACTTGATTATGTACTTCCAAAGAAATACAACCAGGAATATACAATGACAAGATATTTCAAGTACGTATATATGACACCGGAGCAGTTTCTAAATACATCTAAGTCAGAATATTTATTTGAAACATATAAGGCAGACGGTCTGATTATATGTCTTGTTATGCTTAAAGATGGGGATGTTAATCAGATTAAGGAACATTTAAAGGAACTAAATGATAACAGACTTGTTGTAATATATCCTGACAAAATATTTGGCTTTTCAGAGCAGCAGAACATTAGAAAATTAAAGGCTGTCGAAAAATTGCTTAAGGATAAAGATTTTTTAGAAGAAAATAAAGTTCTGCAACAGGAACTTGAAATATATAAGGAAGATTTGATTTTTGAAATAAATGTAGAAATTGAAAAGTCATATTTGCCGGGAAATAACAGATGCAAATATTTTAATACATTAAATGGTGTGACGGAGTTGTGTTTTGAAAACCAGATTAGTTTTAATAGATTTTTAAGTGAAATATGCTTAAGCTACTACGAACATGCACCAAAGATTAACAACGAATTAATTAACAGAAAAAGCGTATCAGCACAGATTAAAAAGGCACGAAATTTAATTATAGATGCCATTTTAAACGAAGAAGAACTTAATAGATTTGAAAAGGGTACAAGCTCGGAGGCAACTATTTTTAGAGCTACTCTTATGCATACGGGAATTTTAAAAGGGGACAGTTCTGAGGAGGAAGGCTGTAGAAGAATTATTGAAGAAATCGATGCTTTTATAGGTCAATGTGCAGGCAAGAAGGTTTCTTTTCAGGTCCTTTATAACAAATTATTGGGTAAGGATTTTGGCACAAGAAAAGGAGTAATTCCTATTTTTATTGCAAAGGAAATAATTAATCTGCAGGATACGCCGATTATTTATCTTCAGAATAAGGAAGTGGAGATTTCAAGCAGTATTTTAAACAATATTAACGAAAAACCACAGGATTATTATCTTTTTATTGAAAAGGAAAGTATTGAGAAAGAAAAATATCTAAAGGTTTTAGAAGAACTTTTCCTTAGCGAAGAGTTAAGAAAAAAACAGAAGTCAAAAATGCAGCGCTTAAACAACATTGTGGAAAGTATGCAGAGATGGTACAGATCATTGGACCAGTATACTTTAACATTTACAGAACAGCTTTTTGAAGAAAATGAGCAGGGCTATTTGGAAGAAGATGCTTTCGAAAGAATGTGCTCTTTTAGAAAAGTATTTAAGGGCATAGAACTTAACCCAAGAGAAGTTCTTTTTGAAAAAATACCAAAGGCAATATGCCATGACAATAGCGGTGATGCAGTTTTTGAAAATGTTACTTTACAGATAGAAGAAATTAAAAAATATATGGACAACAATATTGTAAATGCAAAGAAGAAAACAGCAGTTCAGGTTAAGAGCATTTTTGGAGCAAGGGCTGATGAAAGTTTAAGTGCATGTTTAAAGAACTGGTATTCAAAACAAAGTGAAAAGTCAAAGTCACATATTTATGCTGAGAATATTACAGGCTTTATGACGTACATTGAAAAGCTGACTACTAACGATGAGGATGAAATTGTTTCAAGATTGTGCAAAATTATTACAGGAATTTATATCAATGATTGGAAAAACGATTCTTATGAAAGATTTGTCGAAGAGTTAACTTATGTTAAAAACACTATTCAGTCTATTAAGGAAAGTGAACAGTCAACAGAGGGAGAAAATAAGATTTCAATTAAAACAGGGGAAAGTACAATCGAAAGATTCTTTGAACCTGACAGTGACGACAGCACAAGTTATTTCCTTCAGAATGCAATAGAGGATGCACTGGAAGAATTTGGTGATACATTGGAACTTAATCAGAAAGTTTCGGTGTTGGTAAAGGCATTGGAAGAACTGTTGAGTAAATAATTGAATTGATTGAAAAGTAATGGAACAGTAAGATTTGCGAGAGATATTAATAGAAGAGACTTGCCATATGCAAATGGAAGTTACTGATTATAAATGGATTTATTTGAGGGATAAGTTATGGATAAGGAGAATAATAGTAAAACTATATATTTAGATAATGCAGCTACAACTTTTCCAAAGCCGGAGTCTGTTTATACGGAGATGGATTATGTAAACAGAAATCTTGCAGTTAATACGGGAAGAGGCTCTTATAGTCTGGCAAGAAAAGCAACGGAAATAATAGACCGGACAAGAGAGAAAGCCTTGAAACTTATAAAAGGAAAAGATGTTGCAGATATTGTGCTTACGCCATCAGCCACAATTGCAATGAATGTAATAATTGGTGGTTTGGATTGGAGTGGTGCAGATATTTGCTATGTTTCTCCTTTTGAACATAATGCAGTAATGCGACCATTACATTTGCTTAGTGAAAAATATGGTTTTGATTTAATAGAACTCCCATTAAAGAGCGAAACATTAGAAATAGATTTTGAAAAAATGGAATATATGTTTTCCATGAATCCTCCTACGAAAGTTTTTGCAACTCATATAAGCAACGTAACCGGGTATATTTTGCCGGTTAAAGAGATAACTGAAATGGCAAAAAAATATAACAGTCAGGTTATTATTGATGCCTCTCAGTCATTGGGATTATTAGACATTAACATGAACAACCTAATGGCAGATTTTATAGCTTTTGCAGGACATAAGAACCTATATGGACCATTTGGCACCAGTGGATTTTTCGTAAGAAAAGGAACAAAGATTAATCCATTTATTGCCGGAGGAACGGGAAGTGATTCACTTAACCTAAATATGCCAAAAACAATACCTGCAATGCTGGAACCGGCAAGTCCTAACATAGTTGCCGTGGCAGGAATGGAGGCAGCATTAGATGAAACAATTGGGCGAATAAGTGACTTTGAGGCAAAAGAAAAAGAATTAACAGAATACCTTGTAAAAGGACTTGAAAAAATAGAAAACGTAACTACATATTTTCCATTGGAAGATTCACATATAGGAATTGTAGCCTTTAACATTGAAGGCTACAAGGCAGAGGATGTGGGAACAATATTAGACCAGGATTACCACATTGCAGTTAGAACAGGATATCATTGCGCACCACTTATACATAAACATTTGATGGATATAGAAAAGGGAGGCGTGGTAAGAGCCAGTGTTGGAAGGTACACAACAAGGAATGATATAGAAAAGCTGCTGGAGGCAGTGGAAGAACTAAGTGAGGAAATGTAGATGAGTTTTGCAAGGCGAAAATAGCTTTGTTTAAATAACTTAAAGAAAAAGTATTTAGAGAGGTAAAAGTATGGATGAAAAAGTAGAAGCTTTAAGTAACCTAATTGACAAAATAGTTAAAAAGGAAATTTTATTGCCTGATTTTCAAAGGAAATTTATTTGGAAGGAGGAAGAAAAACAGGGGAGATTGATAGCATCTGTATTGGCAAAAATGCCAATAGGAAGTATTTTGCTTTTGGATAGTGATGCGAAAGATTATGCATATAAAATGCTAGGTTGTAGAGAAAGAAAAACGTATAAAGAACTTGAAATGGACGGAAAAATTTTAGCATTACTGGATGGACAGCAGAGAGTCACAGTTTTAACAAATGCATTTTCTAATGTTATTTTTGATATGGCAAAGAAGTCAAGCAACCTTATAAATAGAACAGGATTACAAAGAAGATTTTTTCTACGAATACCTAAATATGAAAGAATGGAAGGTGAGGTTGAAGATTTTTTTCAGGTTAGAAAGTTGCAATTTCCTTTAGAAGATGCAGAAAAAGAAGAACCTAAATTTCTGTCAGATGATATATATGAGGCAATAAAAATAATATCATTTAATGCTAATAGTGATGAATGCTATAACCCATTTAAGGAAAAGGAATCAACAAAATCAGATTTAATTAATTATTGTACATCAGGAAAAGAGTATTTAATACCTTTATTTTGGTTAACAGGGAAGAATACTATGGGATTATCAACTGTTTTAAAACGAATATCAGAAAATATATGTTTGGATATAATTGAAGAGTACGATTCAATTGAAAATGAAAAAAAGAGCATATTTGAGAAGAATATAATATCTGATAAAGTATCGGAAGTTATGCCAAATGAAAGTTTTAAGGAAAAATTAGATGCACAGGCAAGTGAATGGGAAAATAATATAAGATCATATCTTGTATCCTGTTTAAATAATATACAACTACATCAGATAATTGTCGATAATAGCAAACGAGCCAGAGCAATTAATATATATGAAAACTTAAATGAAGGAGGAGTCTCTCTAGGAACATTTGAATTAGTAATGGCAAGATTTGCAAGTGAAAGTGATGAAAATTATTATGATAAAATAGAAAAATATATGAAAAAGAAAAGAAAGTATCCGGAGGCTATTTATAATGAACAATTAAAAAACAATGAAAATGTTAGAGCAAAGTTAACATCAGAAAAATATATAGCCACGATAGATATGGGATGTATCGAAAATAAAAATGGAGAACCTGTTAATACATATATTGACGCATATTTAAATGTTATGTCTCTTTATTCATATGCCGGATTATTTAATCCGGATGATATTAAAAGTGAATTGATTAAAAAGAACAAAATATTAGCAATAAAACCTTGTGACTTAAAAAATAAATGCGAAGATGTATGTGATGCTTTGGATTTAGCACTTTTATTTTTCAAGATGAGATGTGGTGTTAGAAGTATTAAAGATATAAATTATAAGTTAATGTTAGTAGTTGTTTCATATATTTTATCGAACAAAAGTTACAGAGAAGATAGTAGAACGTATGACTATTTAGAAGCATGGTATTGGATAAGTATATTTTCAGGTTATTATAATTCGGATCAAACAGAAAGAACTATTACCAGTATTAAAAAGCTTATTAATACAATTGAAACCAAAAATGCAGAGTGGTTAGCAGAGTTAAAGGAAAAAATGTTTAAAGTGGATTATTATTCAGAAAAGAAATTTTTGTTATTAGAGATGAATAGTGCAGGAATAACACCTAAATCATTTTTTAGGGATGTTGTATGTCAGTATTATTTATCAATGACATACAAAGGTCTTATAGATAAGGAAAAAGAATTAAATCCGTTTATAGATGAAAGTTTACACAAACATCATGTTATACCTTTAGCATCACTAAAATCAGATTCTGAAGAAAGCAAGAAATCAGGAGTTGATTTGAGAAAGGATGATAGTTATTTTCTAAATTCTCCATTTAATTTCATTTACATAACAGATGAAGAAAATAGAGATATTTTAAATGACAAATTAAGTGATTATGTAAAGAGAATAGATGATGATGCAACAAAATCAATACTTGGTTTAGATGGTAAAATATGTGTAGATAATGAACAGGAGTGCAGGGAAGTATTAAAAGACAGAAGTAATCGTTTTATAGGTAGAGTAAATGAACGCTTGGCTAAATTGTTGTAACAATGTTGGAAATATATACAATAGAGTATTGTATATAGGGAAGTTTCTAAACAAGTGGTTTGTGCAGTACAGTAGAACATAATTAAAAGGCATTTCATTTCGGATACGGTTGTATTTGAAAAGAAGTGCCTTTTATGATTAAAGATAATATTATGTTAAATAACAAATTATATAAATTTATTGTTGCAAACTTCCATAATATATGTATAATTATAAATACAATTAAAAAGTGATATAAGATATTTAGCTTTTTAATTTGCTGGCTTTATATATGTCTTGAGATAATACGGTTCCGGAATAAATTAAAGGAGAGTTTATGGAAGGAAACAAAAAACACAAAGACAGAGTATTCAGAAAACTATTTGGATATGAAAAGTACAAAGGTAACTTATTGGAATTATATAATGCATTAAATGACAGCAATTATACAAATCCGGATGATTTGGAAATAAATACATTGGACGATGTGTTTTATATGAACATGAAAAATGACGTGTCATGCATTATAGACTGGAACATGGTTATTTATGAGCATCAAAGTACATGGAGCTATAATATGCCGCTAAGAGGCTACAGGTATTCGGCAGAACTTTATAATGACTACATAGTGAGAAACAATTTGGATGTTTTTCGTCGAAAATTAATTAAAATACCTACACCTCAATATTATGTTTTTTACAACGGCAATGAAAAAAGACCTGACAGGGAAGTGCTGAAACTGTCAGACGCATTCATGGTTCCGTGCAAGGACGGAGAATTCGAGTGGACTGCAACAGTGCTAAACATAAATGCAGGACACAACGAAGAATTAATGTCCAAGTGTTCAATTCTAAGAGAATATGCTATTATGGTAAGTAAGATAAAGGAATTCCTGGCAGAGCCGTTAGAATTGAAAGATGCAATAAAAAAAGCCATTGATTATTGTTTGGACAATAACGTATTGAAGGAATTTCTACAGGATCATAGATCGGAGGTAGAAGACATGCTTTGGAGAGAATACAACGAAGAAGAAACAATGGCTCATTGGAAAGAAGATTTCTATGAGGAAGGGGAACAACACGGACTAGAAGTTGGAAGAGCGAATGGAGAAAAAATAAAACTAATAAAGCTTGTGTGCAAGAAGTTAGTAAAAAATAAATCCATTGAAGAGATTGCTGATGATTTGGAAGAAGATGTATCAACTATTGAGAAAATTTGCAATGTTGCAAGTAAATTCGCACCTGAGTATGATGTTGATTCTATAATGGAAGCCTTGGAAAAAGAATAGCAAAAAAGTACAAGTCCTTAATTCACAAACATAAGCGTTGCGGATTGAGGACTTTTTGCATAACATAAAAAATAAAGATAAATAATAAGACAAAATATAAACGATTTGTTGAAAAATAACATTGAGTTCTATTGATGGAGTTGATAGACTTGTACTAGGTGTTACCAAGAAACGGTAGGCGGTTAGTCCTTCAACAGAGGGACTGAACCCTCTGATTACATAGAAATCTTCTAAAGAGGAAATCTGGGAAAGGAGGGCTTGACTTTATGAGCGATTTTGAGATCCTTTCAATTGTATTTAAGAAAATAAGCTAACAATACAGACAAATTTCAATAGCGCAAGCCGAGCCATTCATAGCCCTACGGGCTATTTCATGGAGGGCTGTCGCCCTATAAATATAAATTAAAAAAACTACGAAAAAGAATACAAGTACTCTTTTTCGCAGTCTTTTAAGTCATATTTGCTTGATTTGTAGCTATAATTACGAGCAACCTCCAGCTCAAATCCGCTTCGCTTCTTTTCGCTGGAGATTGTCATAACGTTACTTATAAGCCGAGCCATTCATAGCCCTGCGGGCTATTTCATGGAGGGCTGTCGCCCAATAAGTATAAAATAAAAAGTAGTTGCCTGAGTATGTAAACATCCTCAGGCAACTACTTTTATTTTACACTTACTCAGCTTGTAGCTTAACCAAAGTATCTCTTTAATAATCCTTCAAATGCTTTGCCGTGTCTTGCTTCGTCTCTTGCCATTTCATGTACTGTGTCATGGATTGTATCAAGGTTTGCAGCTTTTGCTCTCTTTGCAAGATATGATAAATAAAGGGAATTTGGAAAAAACAAAAGTACACAAAAAAGTACAATTCATAACAACTTTAAAAGACTTTCTAAAGGAAGTACACAAAAAAGTACAACTTTTAGGAGGTTTTTATTATGTCAAAAGAAAATTTAGCAGGAGTTTATCAGTTGAAAAATGGTTGTTGGGGATTTCGGTATGCAATCAATGTAAATGGAAAAAGGAGAGAGGGAAAGAAAACAAAAGATGAAAATGGAAATCCCTTTAAAACAGAAAAGCAGGCTTTTAGAGCAAGAGAAAGAGCAATCATAAAAGAGAGAACAGAGCAAAAGCCAATAAAGAAAATTGTGAGAAAAACTTTTAAAGAAGTTTTTGAGGAATACTGTAAGTATGGAAGAAATGGAAAAGCCTATACAACGATTAAAAAACAAGACAGTTTATGGAATAACCATTTAAAAGTGAGATTCGGCAGCAGATATATAGATGATATAACCGTAGCAGAAATACAAGATTATCTCGCAGAACTTTATTATACAGAGGGCAAGGCTTACTCTTATACAGAATCATTTTTAAAGATGTTTTACTTAATATTCGGGCAGGCATATTCAAGAAATTATTTAGATATAGATACTTACAACAAACTGTGTATTAACAAAAATACAAAAATAAATATGCCAAAGCAAAAGATTGATGAAGAAACCGATATAGTCTATTTTAATAAGCAGGAAATGCAGCAGTTAGATAATTATTTTCAAGGTACAAATGCGGAAACCGCCTATATGTTAGGTAAGTATTGTGGATTGAGAATTAATGAGTGCTACGGTTTGAAATGGGATAAAATAGATTTGAAAAATGGTATTATTACCATTGACAGACAAATGCAATATCAAGAGGGATTGATAAAATTAGTACCACTCAAAACTAAAAATGCCAAAAGAAAAATATATATGTGCAGTAAGTTAAAAGAATATTTTGAAAATCTAATGCAACAGCAGGAACAATATAAAAAAGAATTAAAGGCACAAAGACAACAGAACCAAACCTTTATACAAGATATTAAAGGGAATGTGATTTCTTCTCTCGGGTTAGTAAACTCTCTGCCGAATGGAAAAATACAAACAGTAAATTCAATGAAATATCATTCAAGAACTTTGCAGGGAGAATATCATATAAATTTCAAGTATCATTATTTAAGGCATACTTATGGTACTACTCTTGCTACTTTGAATACTCCCGAACATTTGCTTTGCAATCAAATGGGGCATAGCAACAGTGCGGTAACACATAAGTATTATATTGCCATTTCAGAGCAGGGAGTTGATGAACTGTTGAAAAATTTGGAAATGGTTTGATTAAGTACAATCAATAGCGTATTAAATTGAAAAGGAGAATTGATATGAGAGAATTGTATTTAATCATGGAGGATTTACTAGCAACAGAGGATAATATAAAATCTTTGTTGTGTGTATTGGACTTATTGGAAAGGGTATATGAGCAACAGACAGAAAGCTCATGTATCATTAGCGTTATTAAATGTTATGTTGGTAAGTTGCAAACAGAAACACGAAATTCCATAAGTAAATTGGATAGTTATATAGTGAAAAACAAACAGAAATAATATAATAATAGAAAAATAAGCGGCAGCATTTTAATTTCCTATGCTACTGCTTATTTTTTAGGATATTCTGTTTTGATATTGCTTGCACCAGTAATGTAATCAAGAGAAACATTATAGAATTTTGCAAGAATTAAAAGATTATTAATAGGTATTCTAGTCTTACCGCTTTCATAGTCTGCATATGTTCTTTGTCCGATATGAAGTAGGTCGGCAATCTTTTGTTGTGTAAGAGAATTATCCTCTCTTATTTCCCTAATTCGTTCGTTATATTTCATGTGTAACACCTCTTGATGTAATTATAAAGAACTGTTTGAGAAATATTGACAAATAGAGTTATAAACTCTAAAATAATATATATAAAACATAGGAGGTGGCATTATGACTAAACAAGTTACATTTGGAGAAAAAGATTCAGAATTAATACAAAAAATAAGTGATTTTCAAAAAATGCAAAAACTTCCATCATTTATTGAGGCTGTTCGAGTCCTTTGCGAAAAAGGATTGCAAATAAATGAACTAATTAAAAGTACTAAATAAAATAGTGAAAGGAAAAAATTATGAAACAAGTAAAAAAAATTCTAGCAATTATGCTTACATTGGTTTTATCAATATCAATGATACCAACAATAAATGTAAGTGCGGCAAAGAAAGTAAAACTAAATAAGACAAAGGCAACTATTTATGTAGGAAAAACAGTTACTCTGAAATTGAAAAATAACAAGGCAAAAGTAAAATGGAGTTCTTCCAACAAAAAAATTGCAACAGTCAGTAAAAAGGGAAAAGTAAAAGGTAAAAAGGCAGGTAAAGCAACTATTACTGCAAAGGTTGGAAAAAAGAAATATAAGTGTAAGATTACTGTAAAAAAAGAAAAAAATAATCAAAATGTAAATGAACCTACAAAACCTGCACCAAACATAAATGAACCTACAAAACCTGCGAATGTAAATGTTGTAGGGGTAAAATTAGACAAAACTGCCATAGAATTAAAAGAAAATGAAAGAAATATAATAAATGCAACAGTTTTGCCACAAAATGCCACAAATAAGAAAATTGTTTGGTCTACAGAATCTTCATGGGTTGCAGAGGTAAGTGATTCGGGCGAAATTATTGCAAAAAATGCGGGAGAGACAGTTATTCGTGCAAAAACGCAGGAAGGAAATTATATTGCTCAATGTTCAGTTATTGTAAAAGCTCCTATTGAATTTTCGTATGAGGAAAAAGATGGATTGCTCAATATAACTATATTAAACAACGGAAATAAAATGATGACAATAGATAGCGTTTCTGTAAATTCTGGAAGTGGTGAGTATCGTATAACTCCAGGACATTATGAAACAAGTTTAGTTTTAAAAAGGAATAGTCAAGGAAATTATGTATATGTTTATTCGAGTAAATTCGTAGATGATATTGTGGGAGAAACAGTAAATTCATACAGTAAAAATACTATAACGTATGGCAGAGATTTAAAGACATATGTAAATAATGGATATGTAAAAGTCATGTATACATATAAAGGTACTACATTCTTTGATTATATATATTCTCCTAAAAAAGAAGAAAGTACTACGCAAGAGCAAACTACAACTAAAAAAGATGAGCCGACAAAAGTTGAAGAAACAACTACGGCGAAAAAGGAAGAAACAACCACTAGTCAAGAAGATTATGGGGACAATGGAAATATGTGGCTTACAGAAGATACAACAGATGGATGTATAATAAAGCTTTCTCGTTACTATAACATTACAACTAAAATAGTGATTCCTAATAAAATATGTGGAAAAACAGTTGTTGGAATAGGAAGGCTTGCATTTTCAAATGATAGAATGGTTCAACAGATAACTATACCAAATACTGTAACGAGTATAGGGGAGGGGGCATTTTCTACCTGTACCTCTTTAGCAAGTATAACAATACCAAATAGTGTGATGAGTATAGGAGATTATGCGTTTGATGAATGTAGCAGTTTAGGAAGTATTACGATACCAAATAGCGTTACAAGTATAGGGGAAAAAGTTTTCTATAATTGTGCCAGTTTGTATAGCGTAACAATTTCAAGTGGAATACAAAGTATAGATAAGACAATATGCTATTCTTGCGAACGTTTGTCAGAGGTGACAATACCAAGCAGTGTAACTAAGATAGTATCAAATGCATTTGTGTATTGTCCTAAATTAACAAGTATTAAAGGAGAAAAGGGGTCTTATGCTGAAAAATGGGCAAAAAATAAAGGATATACATTTATAGCACAATAAAGCTAAAGCAGCAGGTCAGTCCTGCTGCTTTAATAATTTATAGAAAGTGGTTTTCTTTAGTCCAGTAAGTTCCATAGCTTTTACGGCGGTTATTTCACCACTCTTCCATAATTCAATTACTTCATTCCAATTATTAGGCTTTTGTGCTTTCGGTCTGCCATAATCAGCCCATTCTCCTCTTGCTTTCTTTGCGGCAATGCCCTCTTGCTGCCGCTTTTCTTTCTTTTCAATTTCAGCTTGTGCCATTGTAGCATAAAGTTCAATAAGCATATTGTTGATTGTTTCCATTATCATTTTTGCCATTGAATTATCAAGAGAAGATAAATCTTGTGTGGTGGTCGGAATTTCTAAAATCATAACACGAACTTCTTTATCTTTGAAATATTGAAGTTCCTTTAATGTATCTTGTTTATTTCTCCCTAATCGGTCAAGTTCGGTTACAATAAGTATATCTCCTGCCCTCAAAATATCCTCTTTAAGAACTTGGTATCGTGGACGGTTAAAATTCTTGCCCGTCTGTTGGTCTGTGTAGATTTTCTCTAAAATCATGTTATTGTTTTTACAGAAAGTTTCTATTTCTGTAATACCTCTATCTAAATGTTGGTCTGTTGTACTCGTTCTGTGATAACCGTATATCATTCTCCTGCTCCTTTCTGCTTTTGTCAGATTCTTGTTTTGCTTTTTCGGCTTGTTCCATGTACTGAATATATCCGATAGTATCTAGGTCTAAATTCTCAAACATCTTATCAACTCCTTTAACAAAAGTATAGCAAAAACGTTCGTGAAAGTCAAGAAAAATATACGAACGTTTATAAAATAAAAACAAAACATTTACGAACGTAAAAATATGTATATTATGTGCGTTCGGAAAAGTATGCTTTTATAAACGTTTAAAAAGGAAAAATAAAGTTATATTTATCGGCTCAGGCATAAATAAAGACGGGAGCATCTTAACCGATGCTCCCGTCTTGTGCGTTAGTCCTGTTTTTCTTTTCCCTTTTCATGTTGTGCTTTCCACTCTGTAAACTCCCGCTGTCCCTCCTCGCTCTCGAAAAATGTTCGTATCTTCTTGAAAAACCCGGCCAAGCCCTCAACAGAAACCGCTCATAATACGTCTCAACGTGAGAGCGGGAAAAGGTGTATACACCCGCCCCGCTTTTTTGCTTCTTGCAAATTTGAGAAAGTTTTATATAATCAAGAAGGACGTATGCTTTTTCTCGGGAGGTGGATGTTATGACAGATGTGGAGCACTATCACCAGTATCTGGATGGGGATGAGAGCGGGCTCTCGGCGTTGATGGCCAGATACGGTGACGCGCTGACGGTGTACATAGACGGCTATATGGGCGACATCCACGAGGCCGAGGACTTGATGATAGAGGTTTTTGCCTACCTGTGCCTGAAAAAGCCACGTATCCGTGAGGGAGCGTTGAAGGCCTATATTTACAAGGCCGCACGTCACATGGCGCTGCGTCACAAAAGCAGGCGGCGCACTGCTTTCAGCCTCGAAAATTTGGCGCATGAGCCCGAAGCGGAGGCGTTGGTCGAGGAAGTCGTGGGCAGCGCCGAGCGCAGGAACACGCTGCACCTTG
>ERZ826764.74-NODE-74-length-146358-cov-39.635742_pt1 | contig 146358 bp, 142 predicted proteins | sample MGYA00519870_ERZ826764 | MGnify/ENA primary metagenome ERZ826764 (study PRJEB31778, sample SAMEA3449239) | human gut metagenome | biome: human gut; feature: human-associated habitat; material: faeces | place: United Kingdom | collected 2010/2012 ... | reverse complement strand
AGCGGTCGGCGGGGCCATTGTGGCTCTTGACAGCGGATTGGGTCATATGAGCGAGAACCCGTCAGCGCGAGCAAGGTGCCTTGAAAGACGAGGGCATTGACCTTATGGTCGTGCCCGAAGGCTTGTAAGGCAGATTGCCGCGCTGACGGGTTCGCAGCGTCAACATAGTTGCCAAGTGGGCCTATAAGCCGGGTTCTGTCGTGAACGGTCATTTATCTTGTCTGCACGTTACCGTGCAGCTCCACGCACGCTACCCGAACGCGGACCGGGCCGGCCCATAGCGTTCCTATTCGCGCTTGCTCCGGATGGGGCTTGCCAAGCCGCCGTGTTGCCACGACGCTGGTGGTCTCTTACACCACCGTTTCAGCTTTTCCCTTTACGCCTTGCGGCGCAGGTGGGAGTCTTCTTTTCTGCGGCGCTTTCCGTCGGATCACTCCGCCCGGCCGTTAGCCGGCATCCCGCCCTCTGGAGCCCGGACTTTCCTCACGCGTACTGCAAGCAGCACATCGCGCGACCGTCTGGCCCACTCAGCAGTGCAAGAGTGTAACACACCGTTGCCGCAGGCAATGGCACAACGCAAACGCTCGACACGATAAACCAAGAACCGCCATGCGCTACAATGGTCCTGTCGATGGGCAACGTCGTCAGTCGAGACGCGACCGCGCTCCACACCCCTCCATCTACTCGGTGTGTTCCCGCCTCCTCCCCGAGGCGGGATGTCGGCATTTTTTCATGCACCGACAACCAAATAGCTTGTGGATAGCATGGGCAGCATCATGCATCTCGGCACCAAATGCAAAAAGGGACCCGTCCATTGCGGACGGGTCCCTTAAAACAAGTGATCGTCAAACCGATTTACTCGGCGTCGGTCTCCTCGTCCTTCTTCTCGGAAGGCAGCGGGGTAACCTCGATCTCGACACCCAGAGTCTCAGCAGCGGACTTCATGGACAGGGAGATACGACGACGGTCGAGGTCGATCTCCATGACCTTGACCTGAACCTTGTCGCCCACATGGGTGACCTGAGAAGGCTGATCGACGTGCTTGTTGGCCATCTCGGAGATGTGCACCAGGCCCTCGATGCCCTCGCCCAGGTCGACGAAAGCGCCGAACGGGACAAGCTTGGTCACAGTGCCCTCGACGATAGCGCCGACGGGGTACTTCTTGACCAGTGCGCGCCACGGATCCTCGGTGGTCTGCTTGAGACCCAGGGAGATGCGCTCGCGGTTGAGATCGACGTCGAGAACCTCGACCTCGACCTCCTGGCCGACCTTGACAACCTCGGAAGGATGGTTGACGTGGTTCCAGGAGAGCTCGGAGATGTGGATGAGGCCGTCGATACCGCCGAGGTCGACGAAGGCGCCGAAGTCGACGATGGAGGAAACGGTGCCCTGGAGACGCATACCAGACTTGAGCTTGGACAGGATCTCGGAGCGCTCGGCCTTACGGGACTCCTCGAGCACGACGCGACGGGAGAGGACAACGTTGTTGCGGTTGCGGTCCATCTCGATAACGCGGGCCTCGATGCGGGTGCCCATGTAGGAGGTGAGGTCCTTGACGCGACGGAGGTCGACGAGGGAAGCAGGCAGGAAGCCACGCAGGCCGATGTCGAGGATCAGGCCGCCCTTGACAACCTCGATAACCTCGCCTTCGACGTTCTCGCCGGAGTTGAACTTCTCCTCGATGCGGTTCCAAGCACGCTCGTACTCGGCACGCTTCTTGGACAGGACCAGACGACCGTCCTTGTCCTCCTTCTGGAGAACCAGAGCCTCGATGGGATCACCGAGTGCAACGATGTCTGCAGGGTTAGCGTCCTTGCGGATGGACAGCTCGCGGACCGGGATAACGCCCTCGGACTTGAATCCGATGTCAACGAGCACCTCGTCATGCTCGATCTTAACGACAGTGCCGTTAACGAGATCGCCCTCATCAAAGTCGGTAATCGTACCGTCGATGAGGTTGTTCATCTCCTCCTCGTTGACATCGTCAAGAGAGAAAATGGACGAGTTCTGAATCTCACTCAAAGGTGGACCCCTTTCGAACTACGGGGCCCCGATTGCTAGGACCTACAGAAGGGTGCGACAAGCACACAACGTTTAGGAACACTCGGGAGCCGACAGATACTGATGTGACGCTTATGCAATCACGTTCGTATAGGTTACGGGGAAATGAGTTCGATTTCAAGCGTGAACTGCGATTTTTTACTCGTGTGGAGACTTTTTCGTAATCTTATGAACACACGTCTCCGCAACTTGACGATAACCAGCCAGGCATTCGGCTTTGGGGTAAAGTATCCGGAGCCAACGATTCTAGATCGATTTTTCGAGAAAGGTGCCCGCGTGCTCAAAGCAGTCGTTTTCGATATGGACGAAACGCTTCTCAGCATCAACCTCAACGCGTTCATCCTTCGCTATTTTAAGGATGTCTCATCGATGCTCGCGGATATCGGGCACCGCAGCCGCGGTGGCACGATGGCACGCCTCGGCACCATCCTAGTCGACCTCAACGCCAATCGCCGCAGCGGCACGGACAACCGCACCAATCTTGAGTTTTACCAAGAAGAGGTCGAGCGCCGATGCGGGATCCGCCTCTCCGATCCCCTCATCTACGAGGCGTTTACCTACTATGACCGCGAAGTTCTTCCGTACAAGAACGACGATGTCATTAACGCCCACGCCATGCCGGGCGCACACGCCGCGCTCCAGGCCGTACAGGACGCAGGGCTGCGTTGCGCGCTCTTTACCAACCCCAGCTTTCCCCAGGGCGCCATCGAGTGCCGCATGGGTTGGGGCGACCTGGCCGACGCTCCCTTTGAGCTCGTCACACACATGGGAAACACCACCCGCTGCAAGCCCGATGCCACTTACTATCTAGAGCAGCTTCAGGTGATGGGACTCGAGCCACACGAGGTCCTTATGGTGGGCAACGATTCCAAACGCGACTTCCCCAGTCCCGCCTGCGGCATTCAAACTGCCTATGTTGGCCAGGGAAAACCCGGCCGAGCCACCTGGCGCGGAACCATGGAAGACTTCGCCCGCGACTTTAACGCCGTAATCGAAGCCTTCTACGAACACCAAGTAGCCGACGAACTGTCGTAGGACCCCTCGCTCCAAACCAAATATCGCCGCAGGTTGAGCACAAGTCAGCGAAAATGCCCCTAAGCGAGCAATGTGCCTTGAAAGAGGAGGGCATAGGCCTTCTGGCCATGCCCGACGATTGAAAGGCAGATTGCCGCTTGGGGGCGTTTGCAGCGTCGACTGGTTACGCGGTTTGGTAAAACCGCGTAACTAGCACACCTGGGTTTTGCCGATCATGATGTTGAGGATCTCGATGTCGGTGTCCTTCATGCCCACGCGGCCTACGTAGCCCATACTGGCGATTGTTTGCTCAACGGTATCTTGGATCAGGCCCTCGCCGGCGCGGAAGCCGCGACCCTGCATGGCCATATCATGGCCCAGAATCGCCGCATCGACGGCAGCCGAGATCTTGGCGGCACAGCTCGCCTTGGCGCCGTCGCACACGATGCCGCCCACGTTACCGAGCGTGTTCGAGACGGTCGCGCCAATCTGTTCGCGCGTGCCACCGCACAGCCAGGTAATCGCAGCGCCGGCGCCGCACGCAGCGCAAATAGCACCGCAAAACGCCGAAAGCGCACCAATATAGCTCTTGATATGCACGGCGATAAGATCGGACAGCATCACGGCGCGCACCAGGCGCTCGTGGTCGCAACGCAGGTACTCGGCATACTCCATGACGGGCAATGCGCAGGTAATGCCCTGATTGCCCGAGCCGCACACAATGGCGACCGGCAGCGCGCAACCGTTCATGCGGGCGTCGGACCCGGCGGCCGCACGGGCACGGGCGCGGCAGGCGACGTCATCGGCACGAGCACCCAGCAGCGTACGGCCCACCTCGGCGCCCCAAGCGTGCGCGAGACCCTCGGCACTGATCGCGCCATTCAGCTCAATCTGACGCTCAACGGCAGCGCGGGCGTCCTCAATGTCACCGTCCTCGATAAAGTCGATGATGGTCTCGATCGACATGGGCGTGTCGGCGTTATCTGCCGCACGCTCGGCCACCACGCGCTCGGCGCAGGCGGCGCACTCCCCCGCCGACTTACCGCATACCGGAATACCGTCGAGCGTATGGCACGTGACATTAGTGTGGTGATCGGTAATCTCGACGACCGCGGTATGGCCCCCGGCCGTCGCAGTCACCTTGATGTAGAGGTTGGGCACACCCTCGACAAGCGACACATCGCAGTAGTCCGCATCGGCAAGCAGCTCGGCCACACGGGCGCGGTCCGCATCATCGACGCTCTCGAGCACCTCGAGCGCGCTCTTGGCGTCGCCGCCCACGGCACCCAGCACGGCCGCGGCTTCAATACCATGCATTCCGCCCGAGTTGGGCACGGTCACGCTCTTGACGTTCTTGATGATGTTGCCCGAGCAGGCAACGTCCATATGATTGGGTTCGCAACCGAGCGTCTGGCTCGCCAGCGCCGCTGCATAAGCAACGGCAATGGGCTCGGTGCAGCCGAGTGCACAAACAAGTTCGCGGTTCAAAACATCGCAAAACGCGGCATCACGAAGGGAATCGGCAGGCATAGGTATCTCCTACTTGTATAACGGGCTGGGCTCTCAATAATAATTAGCTCTTTTATTTGATAACAATGCATCAAAAACCGCAACCCAGGTTCCGGTAGACGGCATTCAGGCGCAAACTGACGGCATTCATTCATGAGAAACCGGTCTTGTTGCATGCTAAAGCGTTTGACCAAAAAACGCCCAAGCGTTTACACAAAAGTCGCGCTATCATGCAGTCGAACGCGGTAAAACCTTTAGCAATCTCGCCGCACAGACCAGAGAGGAACTATCCATGAAGATCGGTATCGGTAACGACCACGCCGCCGTCGAGCTCAAGAACATCATCTCCGAGCACCTGAAGGAGCGCGGCTGCGAGGTCGTGAACTTTGGCACCGACACCTCCGAGAGCTTTGACTACCCCATCGCCGGCTACAAGGTGGGTAAGGCCGTTGCCAACGGCGACGTCGATCTAGGCATCCTGATCTGTGGCACCGGCGTCGGTATCAGCCTGGCTGCCAACAAGGTCGAGGGCGTACGCGCCGTCGTGTGCTCCGAGCCCTTCAGCGCCAAGCTCTCCCGCATGCACAACAATACCAACGTGCTCGCTTTTGGCGCCCGCGTCGTGGGCTCCGAGCTCGCCAAGATGATCGTCGACGAGTGGCTCGACGCCGAGTTTGAGGGTGGTCGTCACGAGCGTCGCGTTAACTTCCTCAACGAGATCGATCACACGCGCGCCCTTAAGATCGTCGACGAAGCCTAAACTATTCAGTGCCACAAGCTAACAGCAGGGGCCCGCTCGGAACACATGTCCGAGCGGGCCCCTGCATAGATTTTGGAATAAAAGGGCGCCGCGGATGGAGTTCCGCGGCGCCCAAGCCACACGCTAACAGCTTTAAGGAGTCAAAGCTGGTTTAGCCAAAGAAGCGCTTGATCTCGATCTCGGCGTTCTCCAGGCAGTCGGAGCCGTGGATCACGTTGGCGTTGACATCGACGGCAAAGTCGCCGCGGATGGTACCAGGGGCAGCCTCAAGCGGGTTGGTAGCGCCCATGAGGGTGCGCATCTTAGCAACAGCGGAGAGACCGGAAACGACCATCTTGACGACCGGACCGCTCGTCATAAAGTCGCAGAGACCGCCAAAGAAGGGCTTGTCGGCCAGATGGGCGTAGTGCTCCTCGACGGTAGCGCGCTCGAGCGTGGTCATCTCCATGCGCTCGATGACAAGACCGCTGCGCTCAATGCGAGCAACAATCTCGCCGATTTTGCGATCGCGCACCGCGTCGGGCTTAATCATGATGAAGGTCTTCTCGATAGCCATAAAAGTAGCCTTTCAAGTAGGTTCGCGCGTGCCCAAGTCCCATTCCGGCACCCGCCTGGACTGCATCGTAACAGAGTTTTAGCTGCAGTTAAACAAAAAGCTGTTTATTGAAACGCTGCAATTTATTAAAGCGCTCCATATGTGTCACTTCTGTTTCGAAGCCCGATTAGAGTACCATCCGACCGCCCATCAGCCGCATCGAACAGAGCAGGCGGTCGGTTGCCGCCCGCGAACGTAACCCCTTCACAACCTGCCCAAAGGTCCTACAGAAGTTCTCGACAAGCCCCTCCCCCATAGCAACAAAATACGGACACCCACATCAGCAGGCGCCCGTAAAAGCAAAACGATTTATCAATAAATGGACAATGCGGCTTCAGCCAAACCTCTACTTTGCCCCGTGACCCATCTCGACGACCTTGGTTAGCGATCCAAACACACCTTCGTCGACCACGAGCTGCGCCTCGGCACGCTGCAGCTGCACGGCAACGGCGGCAGGGGCGGTGCCGCCCTCGGTCGTGCGCGCGGCGACAATCGACGGGATGTCGAGCGCCTTTGTAATGTCGCGCTCAAAGAGCGGGCTTGCCTCCTGGAACACCTCAAACGGCAGGTCCTCAAGATTGCAGCCGCGCTTCTCGCACATCAGGACCAGATGGCCTACCACGGCATGTGCCTCGCGGAACGGCAGGCCACGCTTGGCCAGGTAATCGGCAACATCGGTGGCGGCAAGGTGCCCCACGCCGCACTCGCGCGCCATGGCATCCTCGTTGACGGTCCAAGTCGAAATCATTCCGGCCATAACGGACAGGCACTGCATGAGCGTATGGGCGGTATCGAGCGCGCCCTCCTTGTCCTCCTGCAAGTCCTTGTTATAAGCAAGCGGCAAGCCCTTCATGGTTACCAGCAACTGCACCAGGTTGCCGTACACGCGACCGCTCTTGCCGCGGATAAGCTCGGCAAAGTCGGGGTTCTTCTTCTGCGGCATGATAGACGAGCCGGTGGAGTAGGAGTCTGAAAGCGTGATAAAGCCAAATTCGGAGCTCGACCACAGCACGATCTCCTCGGAAAGACGCGACAGGTGCATGGCCATGACGGAGCCGGCGTAATGCAGATCGAGCAGGAAATCACGGTCGGAAACCGCATCGAGCGAGTTGGGAATCACGCCCGCAAAGCCAAGTTCGGCAGCCGTCATCTGACGATCGAGCGGATAGCTCGTGCCGGCAAGCGCGGCAGCACCCAGCGGACAGTTGTCGGCGGCATCAAAGGCAGCCTTCAGGCGTGTAAAGTCGCGCGCGAACATCCAGGAATACGCCAGCAGATGATGCGACAGCAGCACGGGCTGAGCGTGCTGCATATGCGTGTAGCCCGGCAGAATCACCTTGTCGTACTTCTTGGCCGCATCCACCAGCACATGGCGCAGCTCAAGATTGGCCCCCATGAGCTCCTTGGCCAGCGCCTTGACGCCCAGGCGTGTGTCGGTCGCCACCTGGTCGTTGCGCGAACGTCCGGTATGCAAGCGCTTGCCGGCCTCGCCGATGCGACGCGTCAGCTCGCTCTCGATGGACATATGAATGTCCTCGTCGTTGATGTCGAAGGTGAAGTTGCCGGCATCGATATCCTGTTCGATTCCGGTCAGGCCCTTGGCAATCGCCTGCTCGTCCTCGGCACTGATGATGCCCTGGGCCGCCAGCATTTTGGCATGCGCCTTAGAGCCGGCGATATCCTGCTTATAGAGATGTTTGTCGACCGGCAGCGACGCGCCAAACTCCTGCGTGACCTCGGCCACGCCTGCCTCAAAACGACCGCCCCAAAGAGCCATGGAACCGTCCCCTTTCTCCAAATACCAAAACAAGCGCCCAAAGCAATGCGCCATAACGCTAAAGCGATTTTTCAACCGCTAGTTTTACACATTCCCCACCGTGTGCGGAGCCATGTAGCTAATTTGCAAAGAAGTGACGCGCCATGCACTTGGCGCCCAACGTCTCCCTCCGGATGTTGCCCTGCGAACCATCGATCCAGGCCTTCAGGCTCATAGGGACGTCCTCGACCCTTGCAGCATCGAACTCGGGCGCGAGGGCAAGTAAAGCATGCGCGATAGCATTGAACATAATGGATACTCCTCATATATATAGGCGCAGAGCCGCCAAATTGATAGAAGGAGCCCCGCCGGACAACCCCGGCGGGGCTCGGACTCAGCCGCAGACGCGGCATCATATATGCGGGCGGAACGTAGGGGCCACCGATGTTAAGAAGTGTCAGCAAGCATAACGAAAGGTAGGGACCCCGTGCGCCCGTTATGTATCACGCGGATGGGCCGCGCGGATACCAAGGGAAGGAGGCGCTAGGCCTGGGCGGCAGCAGAGCTGGGGCCCTGGACCTTTGCCCACGTCTTGAGCGACAGCGTATCGATCTCGATAAAGCCGGCACTGGCCTTCTCGTCAAACGTGGTGTCGCGGTCGTAGGTAGCCAGACCGTAGTCGTAGAGGCTGAAGGGGCTCTTGCGGCCGACGACATGGCAGTTGCCCTTAAAGAACTTCAGACGGACAGTGCCGGTCACGAACTTCTGGGTATCGGCCATAAAGGCATCGAGCGCGTTTTTGAGCGGGCTGTACCACTGGCCGTTGTACACGGCGGTGGCCCAATCCTGCTCGAGCTTGATCTTGGTCTTGAGCAGGTCGCCCTCGACGCAGATGTCCTCGAGCGCCTTGTGGGCGGTGATGAGCGTCAGGGCGCCGGGAACCTCATAGCACTCGCGGCTCTTGAGGCCCACCAGGCGATCCTCGACCAGATCGAGACGGCCAAAGCCATTGTCGCCGGAGATCTTGTTGAGGGCGATGACGATCTCGGAGAGCTTCATCTTCTTGCCGTCGACGGCGACGGGCTTGCCGGCCTCAAACTCGATCTCGGTATAGGTCGGGGTGTCGGGCGTGTCCTCGGGGTTCTTGGTCATAACCCAGGCGTCGTCGAGCGGCTCGTTCCAGGGATCCTCCAGGTGGCCGCACTCAATGGCACGACCCCACAGGTTGTCGTCGATGGAATAGGGGTTGTCGTTGGCACCCTCGGGAACCGGCACGTTGTGGGCGTGTGCGTAGGCGACCTCGTCCGGACGGCACTTCAGATCCCACTCGCGAACCGGGGCGATAACCTTAAGCTCGGGGTCGAGGGCCTTGACGGCGGCCTCAAAACGAACCTGGTCGTTACCCTTGCCGGTGCAGCCGTGGGCGACGTAGGTCGCGCCAAACTCGTGGGCGACCTCAACAAGCTTCTTGGCAAGCAGCGGGCGAGACAGGGCGGAGAGCAGCGGATACTTGTTCTCGTACATGGAGTTTGCTGCAATGGCTTTGGTCAGGAACTCATCGGAGAACTCGTCGCGCAGGTCGAGCACCTGGCAATCGAGAACGCCCAGGTCGAGCGCCTTCTGCTTTTTGGCATCCAGGCCGGTCTCCTCCTGGCCCACGTTGCCGCAGACGCAAACGACGTCGAGATTCTTCTCGTCCTGGAGCCACTTGACACATACGGATGTATCAAGACCACCGGAATATGCGAGAACGACTTTTTCCTTGCTCATGGCTGTTTCCTTTCGCCCTTGGTAGCTAGTTAGAACATCGGTCAGTTGCAAGTCACCTTGAGGTCAAAAACCGTGCAATATCAGGTTATTCAGCAGAATGCATCACAGGCATGCCCTAGAAACATGCGACTATGTCGTGCTTAAACCCAACGACCTCAAAATGACTCTGTTGAGGCAATTCGCCCCATGTGGACAGAGACGATTGTTATCGTCGTCGGGAAATTGCGCGCTGGCGTCGGAGAGCATTGTCTGCAGTGGTGATGATCTGTACGAACTGCATCTGCCTCTCCTTTCACGTATCGCCGGGCGCAATTCAAATATCGCAAACGGTACCTTTTCCTCGGTAAGCGGCTCTTTTGCCGTCTCCGTTTTCGATGTTCGCTATATTACGATAAAGTGCACGCTGCGCAAGCGACAAATTCAAATTTCTGAAAAGTTTTTTCATTAGTTTGTGAATTGCAGTGCAAATACGCACCATTCCTGCGAAAATACGCTCGACTACTAGTTGATGGTTATAACGTCTGAAACAATCTCGAAACGAAAGGCGCATTTTTATGCAAACTTACGAATCGGACGCCAACATCGGCAACATTAAGATTCTCGCCGTCGATATGGACAAGACGCTGCTGACCGACGAGCGTGTGCTGCCCCAGGGTCTTGATGAGCGCCTGGACAAGCTCGCCGACGCCGGCATCGTATTCTGCCCCGCCAGCGGACGTCCCGCCCCCAAGCTCGAGGAGATGTTCGAGGGTATCAAGAACCGCCTCGCCTTTTGTCCCGACAACGGAGCTTGCGTGATCTATCGCGGCAGCTATATCTATAAGAGCAATATTGACGTGGAGCTGTATCAGCAGGTCTTGAACCGTGCCTCGGAGGATCCTCGCGCTGTCCCCGTCCTGTGCTGCTTCGACGAGTTCTACGTGCTTGCCCGCGACCATCAATACCACGACGAGATCAGCGTCTACTACAACACAATCAACTACGTCGACAGCTTTGAGGACATTGATTTCGAGTCCAACAAGATTTCGGTCTTCTTCCCCGGCTACGACGCCGAGCCCGCTTTCCGCGAGACCTATAGCCCCGAGTTCTCGGACAAGCTCTACGTCACCAACGCCGGGCGCGAGTGGATCGACTTTATGAACCTGGGCGTCGACAAGGGCGCCGGCGTCGCGCACCTGTGCGAGCACCTGGGCATCGATATCGCCGACGCCGCCGCCGTGGGCGATACGTACAACGACATCCCCATGCTGGAGCGCGTCGGTCACAGCTTTATCGTGGACAATGCCGAGGAGCACATGAACGCGCACGCCAAGTGGCGCATTCCGAGCAACAACGACGGGGGCGTACTGACGCTCATCGACGCTATCTTGGCGGCCCGGTAGCCGTCCCATCGGGCCTGGCCGGGCGGCACAGGATAACTTTTCGCTCGGTCAGGTCCTGCGCAAGACGAAAGCCACATTAAGTGGCTTTCTTTGCGTGCGGAATCTACGAAAAGTTAACCTGTGCCGCCCGGCCAGGCCCTAGGTTTACTTGTTTGCCGCCTAGATGGCGTCTTGAGTGTCTAGATACTTAGGCTGAATTTAATTGAACGAAGGGGGCTCCTTGTTGGCAAGGAGCCCCCTTCTGGTTTGGTTACTTTAGGGTTGTGGGCACTTCCCTATTTGGCGTCGGCCCAGGTTATGCCGGTGCTGGCTTCGGCAATTAGGGGGACGCGGAGGTCTACTACGTGTTCCATGACGTCGCGGACCATGGTGGTTAGGCGCTCGACTTCGTCGATGGGGCACTCAAAGTCCAGTTCGTCGTGTACCTGCAGGATCATGTGGGCGGCAAAGCCTTCCTCTTCCAGGCGGCGGCTTACGCGGACCATGGCGATCTTGATGATGTCTGCTGCGGTGCCCTGCATGGGATGGTTCATGGCCGTGCGCTCGCCAAAGCCGCGGAGTTGCGGGTTTTTGGCCTTGAGCTCCGGAATATGACGACGGCGGCCGTACATGGTCTCGGCGTAGCCCGTCTGCTTGGCGCGTGCCACCACGTTGTCGAGGAACGTACGCACGCCCGGGTAGGCCTCGTAGTAGCGGTCGATCATGTCGCGCGCCTCGGCCATCGAGATATGCAGCGACTGCGACAGGCCGTAGGCCTGCTGGCCATACACGATGCCAAAGTTCACGGCCTTGGCGCGACTGCGCAGGTCGGGCGTTACCTCGGACACCGGCACACCAAACACGCGCGCCGCCGTCTCGGCATGGAAGTCCTCGCCCTCGTTAAAGGCGCGCACCAAGTGCTCGTCACCCGAGAGATGTGCCAGCAGACGCAGCTCGATCTGCGAGTAGTCCACCGCCAAAAAGACGCTTCCCTCGCCTGCCGAAAACGCCGTCTTGACGGTACGCCCCAGCTCCGAGCGCGTCGGAATGTTTTGCAGATTAGGGTCGCTCGAAGACAGACGCCCCGTCGCGGTGATGGTCTGGTTGTACGTGGTGTGCACACGACCGTCACCGCGGCGCAGCGGGCCCAACGTGTCCAGATAGGTTGACTTGATCTTGGACTTCTCGCGCCAGTCTAAGATCAAACGAACAATCTCGTGGTCACGGGCAAGATCACTCAGTACCTTGGCATTGGTCGAATAGTAACCGCGCTTGGTCTTTTTGAGACCCTTGGTCGGAAGGCCCATCACATCAAAGAGCACATGCGAAAGTTGCATGGGGCTGCCGATGTTAAAGGTCTCGTCACCGGCAAGGTCGCGAATGCTTCGTTCGACCTCGGTGATCTGGGTCGCCAGACCCTCGGACAGACTGTGCAGGCGGTCGGGGTCCACGAGCATGCCCGCGCGCTCCATCTTGGCAAGTACCGGAACGAGCGGCATCTCGATGCCATCGAACACGTTGGCGGCGTTCTCACGGGCCATGCACTCGCGCAACGGCGCCACGAGCGCCAGCGTCAGAGCCGCAGTACGGGCGGCAGGCGCCGGAGCGTCCTCACCAGCACCCTCTGCACCGCGCGCCGCAGGCAACGCCATCTGCAGATAGGTATCGGCCAGATATGCCTCATCGAACTCGGAGCGATCGGAATCCAGCAGATAGGCAGCGACCACGGTATCGAAGATACGCGTGGAATCGGCAGCGAGCGGATCCATGAGCTCGGGCTCAGAAGAATCGATGGGCGAAAGCTCGTGCAGCAGCGCTTTCGTATCCGGACTCGCCACGCGGCCCTCCATAAACAGGCTCGCAAGCACGCCGGCGATCACACCGTGAGCGAAGTTGAAGCCCTCAACCTCAGCCGCCGCACAGCTGTCGCCCTCCTCGAGCGCGAACAGGCCCTTGGACGTCGCCAACCACAGCGTGCGCGTCAGCCCAAAGAGCGCGCCCTCTTCCTTGTCGTCGTCCACCACGGCGGCGACCCACTCGCCGGCATCAATCGCGCGGGAGACCTCAGCCGCAACGGCACCAAGCGCGTCGGCATCGCCGGCGGCTGCGCGAACCATAGCAGGTATCTCAAACACACTGGAGGCAGCAGCCCCGCCCTCGCCGCCGATCAGCGCCAAGAAACGGTTCTGCATGGCGGTGATACCAAGCGTACCCAGCGCCGCGGAAACCTCATCGGCAGAAAACGCCGGGAAGGACGTCGCCTCAAAGTCGAGCTCGACGGGCGCATCGGTGCGAATTGTCGCAACCTTGCGGCTCAGTAGTGCGTCATCGATGTGTGCACGCAGGTTCTCGCCCATCTTGCCCTTGACCTCATCGGCATGCGCGATGACTTCGTCCAGGCTACCGTACTTCGCAATGAGCGCACTCGCCTTTTTGGGACCGATGCCCGGTACACCGGGGATGTTGTCGGACGTATCGCCCTTTAGACCGTAAAAATCGGGCACGAGCGCCGGCGTAATGCCGTGATACAGGTCGTCCACGCTCTCGGGCGTCATAATCGCCACGTCGGACAGGCCCTTGCGGGTCGAGACCACGTTGACGTGCTCGGTCACGAGTTGATACATGTCGCGGTCGCCGGTCACCAGTAGCATGTCGCAGCCGGCCTCTTCACCCAGGCGCGCCATGGTTCCCAGGATGTCATCGCCTTCCCAGCCCTCGGACTGCAGAATCGGCACGTTGAGCGCGGCGAGCAGCTCCTTAATCATAGGGAACTGCGCATGCAGATCGGGGTCCATGGGCGGGCGTTGCGCCTTATACTGCGGCAGCATCTCCATGCGCACGCGCGGTTTACCCTTGTCAAACGCCACGACGACGCCGTCGGGGTTAAAGGCATCGATCATCTTGAGAAACATGTTCAGAAAGCCAAAGATCGCGTTGGTGGGGCGACCGTCCGGCGCGTTCATGGTCGGCGGCACGGCGTGGAAGGCGCGATGCATGAGCGAGTTGCCGTCGATAACGGCAAAGGTGCGGCGCTTGTCAGACATATTGAATACCTCGCTTTGGGCTGGGCACGGTTTGCTCACTCCAGTTTACACGCTCCCCGCCCCGCGGCCACCTCACATCAAGCTCCCCCGCCACCGTGAGCCCGCGCGTGATACGATGGCTCACGGTACATCAACCAGCACGATCGATCCGAAAGGAGCCTGCGTCATGGAGCGTCCCTGCGCATGGAAAAAGTACACGCCACAGCAAGTCGAGGAGCTCGAGGAGCTTTGCCGCGGCTATAAGCAGTTTTTGAGCGAGAACAAGACCGAGCGCCTGTGCGTCAAGACCGGCATCAAGATGGCCGAGGAGGCGGGATACGTCGACCTGGAGACCGTGATCGCCGAAGGCCGCGAGCTCAAGGCAGGCGACAAGGTGTACGCCGCCAATCACGGCAAGGACCTCATGCTCGTCAACCTGGGCAACGCCCCGCTCGAGCAGGGCTTTAACATCCTGGGCGCCCACGTGGACTCGCCGCGCCTAGACCTTAAGCAGAACCCCGCCTTCGAGGCCGGCGACATGGCCTACCTCGACACGCACTACTACGGTGGCGTCAAGAGCTACCACTGGGTGGCCTCCCCGCTCGCACTCGTGGGCGTCATCTGCAAAAAGGACGGTACCACCGTCGACATCAATATCGGCGACAAGGCGGACGACCCGGTCTTTACCATCTCCGACCTGCTGATCCACCTCTCGAGCGAGCAGATGTCCAAGCCTGCCAAGGACGCCGTCGATGCCGAGATTCTCGACGTGATCGTGGGCGGCCGCCCCGTCAAGTTCGATGAGGACGACAAGGACGCCCCCAAGGAGCCCGTCAAGCAGATGTTCCTGGATATCCTCAAGGAGCAGTACGACGTCGAGGAGGAGGACTTCCTCTCCGCCGAGATCGAGGTCGTGCCCGCCGGCCCCGCCCGCGACATGGGCCTCGACCGCTCCATGATTCTGGGCTATGGCCATGACGACCGCGTCTGTGCCTACCCCTCCATGCTCGCCCAGATCAACGTCATCAACGTGGAGCGCACGAGCATCACGCTCATCGTCGACAAGGAGGAGATCGGTTCCGTGGGTGCCACCGGCATGACGAGTCGCTTCTTCGAGAACACCGTCGCCGAGATCATGATGCTCGCCGGCGAGGACAGCCCGCTGGCTCTGCGCCGCGCGCTCGCCCGCAGCCGTATGCTCTCCTCCGACGTGTCCGCCGGCTTCGACCCGGGCTATGCCGGCAAGTTCGAGACCAAGAACGCCGCCTTCATGGGTCGCGGCCTGTGCTTTAACAAGTACACGGGCAGCCGCGGCAAGGGCGGCTCTAACGACGCCGACGCCGAGTATGTGGCCCTCGTCCGCGACATCATGGACGAGGCCGGCGTGGACTTCCAGACCTGCGAGCTCGGCCGCGTCAACGCTGGTGGCGGCGGCACCATCGCCTACATCATGGCCAAGTACGGCATGAACGTCATCGACTCCGGCGTTGCCGTCCTGTCCATGCACGCCCTGTGGGAGGTCGCCAACAAGGCCGACATCTACGAGGCATATCGCGGTTACAAGGCCTTCATCGAGCGAGCCTAACCAACCCTTCATCAGTTGCGGTGAAATACGGACTAAACTGGCCCATAAACGGCCAAAACAGACCGTATTCCACCGCAACTTTTTTGGCAGAGGAGAGTCCATGCTGCAGGTCATCATTTCGCCCGCCAAGCAGATGCGCGCGGCCCAAGATGCTTTTGAAGTCCTGGGCATCCCACCCTTTGTGCGCGAGACGGCTCGCCTCCACCGCGCACTGCTAGATATCGAGCGGAATGAAGGCAGCGGCGGCCTGCAGGCGCTGTGGAACGTGAGTGACAAACTGCTGGGACCTTGCCTCAACACACTGCATGAGTTCTGGCCCATCCTGAAAAGCGGCGATCTCGACAATCCCGCACTCGCCCGTCACCTCTCCCCTGCCGTCATGTCCTATCACGGCATTCAATACCAGAGCATGGCGCCCGAGGTGATGGATGCCGCACAGCTCGACTGGCTGCAGGACCATCTGTGGATCCTCTCGGGCCTTTACGGATGCGTGCGCCCCTTTCATGCCGTTGAACCGTATCGGCTGGAGATGGGCGCAAAGCTTGCCGTCGACGATGCCCGAGGCCTCTACGCGTTTTGGGGCGACAAGCTCGCACGGACCATCGCTCCGGCGAGCTCCAACGCTACGATCGTCAATCTCGCCAGCGCGGAATACGCCAAAGCCGTTCTGCCCCACCTCACCACCGATGTCACGGTCGTCACATGCCTCTTTGGTGAAGGCATCCGCAACGGCAAGCCCATCCAGCGCTCGACCGCCAGCAAAAAGGCACGCGGTTCGATGGTCCGCTGGATGGCGGAAAACAAGGTCGAGGACGCCGCCGGTCTTACCGAGTTCAACCTTGGCTACCGCTATGTCCCTGAGTTCTCGTCCCCAGACAGCATGGTCTTCATCAACGAACAGATGCCCTAGAGCCGACACCCGACACTGACCCGCTCAGCCTTCTCTATATAACTTGCGGTGGAATAGTTCCTATTTGAGCCTTTTATCGCACAAGCAGGAACTATTCCACCGCAGCTTTTATGATTTGGCCGGCTAGGCGCGACACCTATTCTGCTAGACCGTCGGCCTTTGCAATCACGTTTGTCGAGCCGTCCTGATAGGTAATCTTGACATGCTCCACCTCGGACACCGCAACACCCGTCGGGGGCTCCAGACGCCATTCCGTCAGGGCGATATCCATGGTCGCGGGCACATCTCCTTGATCTTTGAGCTTCACCGTGAGCGTTTTGAGCGCCGCGTCAAACGTCACGCGTTCGGTTTCTTCACCTGGAATGGACCCACCACTCAGCTGCAACTGCACAAACTCATCGCGCGGGTACCAATAATCGCCCGGAACGGCGAGCGTATTGGCATTACCGCCAGTACTCCTCACCGTCATAATCGGTAGGCTATCATCAGCCTCGAACTCCCAGGCAGCGCCGCCGCGACCGCCAAACGTCCAAATACAAAAGGCAATCACCAACACGGCAAGCACCGCAAAACCAATCGCGACAAGGCCATGGTGCGCACGGCTTTCCTCGGCCGATACATCCCATTGCGTCTCTCGATATAGATGCTTGTCTTCCATGTTCGCCTCCCCACAGGCACGCTTGTTGGCCCAATCGTACCCATTCAGGCTATACTTGAGCCCACCACATAAACGGGGAGCTTGCAGGACAAGACGGCAGGCTGAGACTGGGCGCGCCCGCCCTGACCCGCAAACCTGATATGGGTAATGCCAACGAAGGGAGCCGTGCCAATGAGCACACAGACCGAGCCCAAGCTCGTCACGCAAATCGACTTCGCCCGCGCCGGGCAGATCACACCGCAGATGAAGGAGGTCGCCGAGCGCGAGCATCGCGACCCCGAGTACATCCGCGAGCGCGTGGCCGACGGCCGCATCGCCATTCCCGCCAACATCGTGCACATCGAAAAGGGCATGCACGCCTTTGGCGTCGGTGAGGGCTTGTCCACCAAGGTCAACGTGAACCTGGGCATCTCGGGCGACAAGGCCGATGCCGCCGAGGAATGGAAGAAGGTCAAGATCGCCGAGGACTTTGGCGCCGACGCCATCATGGACCTCTCCAACTCGGGCAAGACACGCCAGTTCCGCCAGCAGCTCATCGACGAGACGCCGCTCATGGTGGGCACCGTCCCCATGTACGACGCCATCGGCTACATGGAAAAGCCGCTGGTCAAGCTTACCAAGGACGACCTGCTCGAGGTCGTGCGCGCACACGCCGAGGACGGCGTGGACTTTATGACCATCCACTGCGGCATCAATAAATCGGTCATCAAAACTTTCAAGGAGACCGGCCGCCTTATGAACATCGTCAGCCGCGGCGGCTCGCTGCTGTTTGGATGGATGGAGGTCACCGGCAACGAGAATCCGTTCTACGAGTTCTACGACGAGGTGCTCGAAATCTGCCACGAGTACGACGTGACCATCTCGCTCGGCGACTCCTGCCGCCCGGGCTGTCTCTACGATTCCAACGACGCCACCGAGACCGCTGAGATGATCGAGCTGGGCAAGCTGTGCAAGCGCGCTTGGGCCGCCGGCGTCCAGGTCATGGTCGAGGGCCCGGGTCACATGGCGCTCGACGAGATCGCCGCCAACATGAAACTGCAGAAGCGCCTGTGCCACAATGCTCCGTTCTATGTGCTCGGGCCGCTGGTGACCGATATCGGCGTGGGTTACGACCACATCACCGCCGCCATCGGCGGCGCCATCTCCGCCAGCTCCGGTGCCGACTTCCTGTGCTACGTGACACCAGCCGAGCACCTGTGCCTGCCTAACGCTCAGGATGTGCTCGACGGCCTCATGGCCACCAAGATCGCCGCACACGCCGCCGATATCGCCAAGAAGGTGCCCCACGCCCGCGACATGGACGACAAGATGGGCCAGGCACGTCGCAAGCTCGACTGGGACGCCATGTGGAAGTGCGCGCTCGACCCGGTTACGGGCAAGAAGCGCTACGAGGAGTCCCCCGCCGCCACCGAGGGCACTTGCACCATGTGTGGCAAGATGTGCGCCGTCCGCACCGTCAACAAGGTGTTCGAAGGCACGACGATCGACCTCGGCATGGAGGACTAGTCTCTTCGCCGCAATCTCCTTTTAACATCGAGTCGGTGCCCGCCAATTGTTGACGTGTGAACATTTGCCTGCATTTGCGTAAAAATTGCATCTCGCGCCCGGGTTCGGCATATCGCCGGCCTGGGCATCTTTATAATGCGGGGTAATAGACCCATTTGAATCCGACCAGACAAGGGAGCGAACATGGATCGCAGCAAGGTACCTGCCGTTCTATCCATCGCAGGATCCGATTCCAGCGGTGGCGCCGGCATTCAGGCCGACATTAAGACCATCACGGCGCACCGTCTGTATGCCGAGACAGCCATCACGGCCATCACCGCACAAAACACGCTCGGTGTCACCGCCGTGCAGAATATCTCCCCGGATATTGTCGCGACGCAGATTGACGCCGTCTTTGACGATATTCGACCCAGCGCCGTCAAGATCGGCATGGTCTCCTCTGCCGAGATTATCGAGGTTATCGCCGACCGCCTGAGCGCATGGAACGCACGAAATATCGTCGTCGACCCCGTCATGGTCGCCACCTCGGGCGCTCGCCTCATTGCCGAGGACGCCGCTGAGGCGCTCACGCGTCGCCTGTTCCCGCTGGCGACCGTCATCACGCCCAACATTCCCGAGGCCATGGCGCTGCTCGACTACGAGGTCGATTCCGAGCGCACGCAGCAAAACGCTGCCATGCTCCTCACCCGCCGCTTTGGTTGCGCATCCCTCGTTAAGGGCGGACATTTTGTCAACGAGGCCAACGATGTGCTAGCAGAGCCCGCGCCGCTCGATGACGAGGGCAACCACCTGGGCGATCCGCTCACCACGTGGTTCCGCCACAAGCGCATCGAGACCGGCAACACGCATGGCACCGGTTGCACGCTTTCGTCCGCCATCGCCTGCGCATTGGCACAGGGCATGGATCTTGCCGACGCCGTCAACGCCGGCAAGGCCTACCTGACAGGCGCTCTGGCCGCCGGCCTGAACATGGGCAAAGGCTCCGGCCCTGTCAACCACATGTGGCAGTACTGAGACAGTTTGCCGCAGCTCGCTATTGATGCTGACCAACAGGCAAAACACGCTGAACGTACCGCAACACGCTGACCGTACTTAGGGTTTTGCGCCCACTTGGGATATTCGAAGGATACGAGAAAGGGGCCGTGGCGAAGAACCGCCACGGCCCCTTTTGCTGTTATCGCCCGCGGTCGCTCCCGCCCCAGATCAGGGCGAGCGCGACAACCGTGACGAAGCTGCCCAGAATCGCGCCGAGCGCCGCGCCCATGACGAAAGCCATTACCACGGCACCCCGTCGGTGACGCAGACCTGCAGACGGTCGAGCGGCTCGCCGTAGATACCGGCGTAGTCGTCGCCGCTATAGGTAGAGCCGTCGTCGCACACGGTGTTCAGCCATCCGGCGCGCGCAGTGGTCTGGGAGCGGTACCACACCTGCTTGTACTCCTCGCCGCTCGGCGTCACGTAGTACATGCGCACGCCGTCGATGGTATGACCGGCGATACCGGCGCAGCCGTTTACGGTGTCGTTGCGGTCGCCCTTGGCGACCCAGTCGAGCCAGCCGTCCTCGACGGTGTGGACCTGATACTTGAGCGTACCTCGATCAACTCGGGCGCAAAGGAGGTCATGCTGTCGGCACGGGTAGCCCGCGAAGCCGTCGTCGCCGGCACCGAAGTCAGTCACCTCGTCCAGCCAGCCGCCACCTTTGAGGTGCAGCGAGTAGTGTACGGGAACACGGGTGCCAGTGGAGCGAGGGAAACCGCCCGGCGCGCCCTGCGACGCCGAAGGCGCAGCGGGGGTCGCCGCGGGCTGCACAGTCGGCGCGGACGGCTGCGTGCCGCCGACCATCGCGTCGTACCACTCGACGGCGCGCTGCATGTAGTGGTCGCGCTGCGAGCCAGCCAGCTCGCCGGGACAGGCCGTGGACGACCAGTGCTTGTGCGGGAACACGTTCACCATCCATGCCGGGCGGCCCAGCCCGTAGTACAGGCACAGCGCCGCCACGAGGTGCGCACCGCTCTCGATAGCGGCCTCGTGAACCGTCCACGGGCCGCGCGCGCTGTTGGCGTGTTCGATGCTGATGGTCGTGTCGTTGCCGCCGCCCGTGCCGATGCCGTCGCCGCAAGCGTAGGCGCGGTCGGTGTCGTTGACGTGCTGCACGATGTAGCCGTTGCGGTCGACCGAGTAGTGGGCAGAGCAGCCGTTGGCGGCCCAGATGCTGTTGCACTGGGCTGCATTGAGGTCACCCGCCATATGGTGGATCGTGACGCCCTTGATGCCGAAGGGTCGTCCCGCCGAGAAGTTGCAGCCGAGGAGCTTGTACTCGTCCGGTTGGACGTTCGCGAAATCTGCCATGTTAGTCCTCCTTAATGTCGCCGAGCGCGAGCAGCGCGTCGAGCCATTTGTCCGTGATACCGACGGATTTGAAGGCGGCATAGGCCACCTGCACGCCGCCGACACACGCGAAGATGGACGTCACCCACGCCGAGGGGTCGGTGGGCACGCCTCCCGCCATGGCCGTGAGGGCACCGCACCCCGCCGAGACGGCGATGGCCGTCCAGCGGGCGACGCTGCCTGTCATGGCCTTGGTCTTGATGGCCTGCACGATGTACGGCACCACGAGCACCGTGGCGACGGTGAGGCCGGCCTGAATCTCAGTTATTTGATTGCTCCTATCTGTTTGTCTCCTTGTTGTACATGAGGTCGACGCGGTCGTAGATGTGGTCGACCTTCTCGGCCATCCCCTGGCTGCGCGCCTGGCTGTTGACCAGGTCGGCGTGCAACACGTCATTTGACGCGACGACCGACTCCATGAGCGCCTTCATTCCTTCAATAAGGGTGTTGCTGCGCTCCATTTGGGCGGCGATGCGCCCCTCCATTTGGGACCGTTCGCGGTCGCGCTGCGCTCGCTCGTCCACCTCGGCCTGTTTGCGCTCCTCGCGTTTGAGGTCGAGGCTCGCCTTGCGCTCGTTCTGGACCTTGTACTCGGCCAAAAATTGCCGCCCAAAATAGAAGGCAATGAGAACAAGCGCTGCGCCTCCGAGCCATCCGGGGCCATAGGGCGCGAACAGCTTGAGTACCTCCATCCGGCCTCCCTTCCGTTCTGCAGTGTGATGGGGCCCACTCCCCGCCACACTGCAGGTTCGGACCACCGTAACGCCGGCCTACACCGCCGCCATCGTGCCGACGCACACGGCCAGCGGGCCCTGCGACAGAATCACGGCGCGGTCGGTGATGATGCACCCCGTGCAGGAGCGCACCATCGGGACCGTCACTACCGCGCCGTGCAGCATCACGTCGAGCGCCGTGTCGTGGACGCCCACGACCGTGCCGAACTCCATCGTCAGCCGCTTGCCGCCCGACGGCATCGCCGCCGCCAGCCGCGCCGCCGCGCCCTTGATCTCGGCCGTCGAATCGCTCATCGCTCGTACCTCCTCGCCGTGTGCTTTATGACGCAGCCGGCGTCGAGCGTCAGCGTCTGCTTCTGGATTGCCAGCTTGCCGACAACCCCGCCGGTCCTGTAGTTCATCGCCACCGCCATGCACGGCTCGACGGGCTTGTACACGCTCTTGAACTCGTCCGTGCGCGTCACGGCGCGCTCGGTGGCGAGCAGCTCAGCCGCCTTGCGGTCCGCCGCCGCCTGCATGGCGTCCTGGGGCCAAGGCGTGGCGTTGCCTCCCTCCTCGACCTTGCCGGCGACGAAGATGGCCTCGCCGCCGTCGATGTAGCAGTAGCCCCAGCTGACCTTGCTGTGGTTCTCCGTGGCGTGGTAGGTGTAGCTGACCTTCTGCCACTCGCCAGTCATGGTGAACCCCTTGGTCACCGGGCCAAGCGCCCTCTCCTGATCCCAGAAAGACTGTATGATGCCCGTCGCGCCCTTAGTGCCCTTGACCCACACGCTCTGCGTGTAGTCCGTATCCTTCTTGACGCTCGGCCCCTCGTCCTGGCAGAAGCCGACGCGCCCGCCGCTCGAGACGACCTTGATGCCGAAAAGCACGCCCACCTGCGGCGAGTCGGAGACGTAGACGGTCTGGATGCTGCCGTGCGATTCGCTCTGTCTGAAGCTCTTATCCGACTTCTTGCCGGTGCCGATGAGGGCGTTGGCGGCGCCCTCGACAAGGTTGGCGTCCTCGGTGTCCACGCCCGGCAGGCTGTCGTAGCTGTAGCTCTTGACGATGCGGCGCCCGACCGAGACGGTCGACAGGTCGGAGTCGGGCGAGTCGTCCACCGCCGTGCCGCGCACCGATGCGTCCTGCGTGCTGAAGTCCACGTGCACGACGTTGCAGACCTCGGCACGGTTGGTCGATTCGGTCATGTCCGGCATGAAGCGCGCGTCCCTGCCCTCGGTGAACTCCGCCGAGATGGGCATGTCGGCAGGCTCGACGTAGCGCCTGTAGATCACGTTGCCCATCCGGTCGGTCGCCGGCGAGCGGAACCCGGCCGCCTTGAGGAGCAGGTCCACCGCGTCCAGCTTGTTCTTGGCGTCGTTGTCCCTGCCCACGCCGAAAACCAAGGTGCTGCCCAGAAGGAGGCTGCTGGGGTCGGCGTAGACGGTGAGGCCGACCGATTCGGCTATCTTGACGGCCTCATCAACCAGATTGCTGCCAGCAACGATCACGTACGGCCCGTCGAAGTCGTCGTCTTTGAGCCGCTTCAGGAGGCCGTAGGCATTGATCTGTCCCTCGCGGTAGGCGCCGTCGATGTCCACCGAGTCCACCACGGGCATGAACGTGCCGAGGCACTCGCGCCTCTCGCTGCCGTCCGAGAAGGAGGCGTTGAGGTACACGCGCAGAAAGTCGTTGCCGACGTCGAACTTGTCGGCGAAGTCCAGGGATGCAGTCTCATAGAGCGCCGTGTTTGCGTTGCGCTCGATGGAGCCGCCGTTCTCGATGTCGCGCACGAAGTCGACTTCGAGCCCCGTCTCGCGCGAGACGCGCACGAAGTCGTAGGAGGCGTCGAACGGCCTCGTCCAGCTATCAGCCATTAGCGGGCTCCTCCCACGTCTCCCACGTCGGGTCGCACGAGGCCACCCACGCGCCGTCGGAACGCTTCACGCTGCAACTCAGGCGGGCGCGGAACCGTTCGCCGTAGAGATCGCGCACCCAAAAGCGTCCCGCGGTGTTCATGACCTCGAGGAATGACTTGTAGTCCTCCTCGTCGAGCAGCAGGAAGTCCATGCTGTCCTTGACGTCCCGTTCGTTGATGCCGTACGAGACGGGCAGCCCTTCCCCGCCGTCGGCAAAGTGCAGCATCTTGTACCCGTGCGTCACCTTGCGGCTCGAGCCCTTCTTGAGATAGTGCCCGAGCCACGTCCTCTCAGCGCCGGCCCCCCAGTTGAGAGCCACCGCGCGGCTCGCCACGGTCGTCTTGACCCTCGTCGCCGTGCTCACGCCCGTCGCGGCGTAGGCGACCGCGACGTACTCGAACTCGCTGTTGAGCGGAGGCAGCGGGTCGCTCGCGCCCTCGCCCGCCGCAAGGTGAGAGCCGAGCTGCAGGGTCGAGCCGTCGGGCAGGACGCGCGACACGGTGAAGTGGGACGTCTCGGGCGTGTCGTCGCTGTCGGCCTTGCCTGGGAATACCGACAGCTGGCATCCCAGCCTCTCGTCGACGAAGATGTTTAGCGACGGTTTGGCTGGCGGTGCCCAGTCGGTCCGGAAAGTTCTCGAGACGGTGACCGATAGCGACGATCCGGCCGTGACCGTGAGCATGACCCTGTACGGCGTGAAGTTGACGAAGGCGTGTTGCGCGTAGCCCAGGCGGAAGGAGCGCGCGTCCTTGTCCACAGCCCCGCTCCACAGAAGGTTGCCCCTGATGTCGCATAAAGACAGGTACTGTCGGCTGACGCCCGTCTCGTCGGCCACCTTCCACGTGAAGGTATGCGGCACCGCTCGCAAGGTTGCCCCGTCCGAAGCCGGGTCGGTGAAGAATGCCTGGGGCGCGTCCGCCACGGTATACGCCGCCGCGCTCGACCATGCGCCCCAGTCTTCGTCGAGGCCCTTGGTGCGCACGCGCACGGAGTAGAGGCCCTTGGTGCCGGTCGGCAGCTTCAGGCTCGTACCCGGGCCATCGACCGTCGTGGTGGTGGGACCCGTCGGCGTCGTGACCTGCACCTCGGCTGAGGTCTGCGCCGAGCCGTCCGGATGGTTGGGCACCCATTCGAGCGTCGCGGTCGAACCTGTGGCATAAGCCGCCCTGACGCCCCTGATGGACGGTGCGAGCGGCGGGCATATAGTCGTGACCTCGTTTGACTCGGTCCACGGTCCCTTGAGGCCGCTCTTGACCGCGCGGACGCGGTAGCGCACCGTACCCGCCGGTGCCTCCTCGTCCTCCCATGAGGCGTTCACGTCCGCATCGACCCACGTCTTTCTGCCGTCGGTCGTGAGCTGGAACTCCCAGCTGTCGACGAAGGCCGGCGCGTCGTGCCCCCTGAGCACGACCTTCGCCGCCTCCGCCTTGACGGCCTCGAGCATGCCGAGCGCCGTCGGCGTGGTGTAGATCGCCGGCGCGCTCGCGCCGTAGTCCGACGTGCCGCCGGGGCCCGTCGCCTTGGCCGAGAAGATGTACATGCAGCCCGGCTCGAGGCCGTTGTAGGTGTGGCTCGTGGTATCCCAGCCCACGGTGCCGACGTCGGTGAACTTCCCGGGGCCGTTCTTCGCCACGCCGACGGTCACGGTCGACCAGGGGTAGTCTCCGTTCATACCCGTGTAGTCGGCATCCCAGCTGACCTTCGCGCTGGTGTCGCTAAGGCGCTCCGCCCTGATGTTCTTCGGCGTGTGCGGCGTGTGGTAGGCGCGGCACGGCACCGTGACGGTGTTGGAGGCGTTCGACGTTCCGTTGCCGAAGCCGCCCGTGACGTTAATCTGCCCCGTGAAGGTGTGGTTGTAGGCGTCGCCGTTGCCACGGGCGAGCTCGACGTCGCGCGACGTGCACTGCACCCACACCCAGCCGGAATTGTTTGTCGAGTAGACCGAGCCGTTCCACGAGCCGCCCGCCGACGAGCTGCCGTTTGCGTAGCAGTCGATGGCGTAGCGCGTGCCGTAGCCGTGCGTGACGCGGTAGGTCACGGTGGTGTCCGTGCGTCCGACCTCAGCAACGTCCACGTACGCGCACCAGCAGTACTTTCTATAGCCACTGCCGCCTTGAACCCAGTTTCCCTGCGCCATACTACGCGACCCCCATCGCCATGCTCTGCTCCACCGCCGCGACGAAGCTCCTGAAGGCGGAGGCCACGCGCCCGTCGACGCCCAGCATGTCGCCGTCGAGGTAGAGGTTGTAAACGTTGCCGCCGCCCGCGAAGCCCGCGGCTCCGTTGGCGGTCGCCCCGTATGCTCCGCCGCCGGTAACGCTCACACCGAACACGGCGGCCTTCTCGACGTTGCGCACCGCCGACCTCATGGACTTCACCGGCTCGTCCGCCGTATCGTCGATGCCGAGGGCCGCGCCCTCCATGACGTAGCCGAAAATCTTGCGGAACACGCGCGAGGGGGAGTGGATACCCAGCAGGTTCTTGGCCGCGTCGATGGCGCCGCCAACCACGCCGGTAATCATGCTCACGACCACGCCAGCCGCGCCGCTGATTCCGTTTGCGATGCCCTGCACGATCTGCGAGCCGATGGAGGCCACGCGGTCCGGGATGGAGGACAGGGCGCCCATGATGGAGCTGCCGATGCTCGAGGCCGCCGAAGTCACAAAGCCGACCGCGCCGCGGATGGCGGAGCCCAGGCTGCTGATTCCGTTGCGGCCGATGCTCGCCAGGGTGGACGGCAGGTTCTGGATCGCGCCGCGGATGGCGGACACGATGTTGGTGCCGCACGAGCGCACGAAGCCGGCCATGTTCGCGATTCCGTTGCCCAGGAACGTGATGGCGTTCCTGCCGAGGCTCAGCCAGTCGAGCGCCGACCACGCAGAGACGAAGGCCGAGAAGATGGCCGGGATGTTGGCGATGAGCGTCGGTATCGCCTGCACGATACCGAGCGCCAGCGTCACGATTGCCTGGATGCCGGCACCGAGCAGCGTCGGCGCGTTGTCATTGATCGCATTGGCGAGGTTCTGCACGATGACCGGTGCCTGCTCGATGAGCGTCGGCAGGCTGCCCGCTATGCCCTGCGCCAAGCCGACGATGAGGTTCGCCGCGCCCTCGGCAAGAACGCCTGCGTTCTCGGCTATGGACTCGGAGAGGCCGGTGAGAATCTGCAGACCGCTCTCCATGATGGAGGGCAGGTTCTCGGACAGGTACCCGCCGAGCGAGGTCATGAGCGACGCCGCCGTCTCGGAGAGGAACGACAGCCCCATCTCGATTCCCTCGGCGAGCCTGGGAACGACCTCGCCGCCCACCTCGGCGAAGCCCTCGGCGATGCCGGGCAGCGATGAGGTGATGTTCTCCTGCAGCGTGGAAAGGTCGCCCTCGAGTAGCGTCAGGCCGTAGACCATGGCGAGGTGCAGAGACTCGAGCGGGTTGTCACCAGCCGACCAGATCTCGCCAAGGCCCTTGAAGCGCTCGCCGATCTCGTCCACGCCGTCCGACACGGCGGAGAGGATGTCGCCCATGGGTCCGGGCACGGCTGCCGCCGCGCTGTCGAGTGCCTGCGTGAAGATGCTGACGAACGCCTGACCGAGCACGGGGCCGACCGACGTGACAAGGCTCGGCAGCTGCGACAGCGCAGTGCCGGCGATGGTCGCCACGCGCGGGATGACGTTCGAGGCCGCCGTCTCGACCGACTGTACCAGCTCCTCGGTGAGCTTGCCCATGTCGGCGTCGTCCTTGCCCAGCTCCGTTATCCAGTTCTCCCAGGCGGCCTTCGCCATGTTGCAGGAGCCCTCGATGGTCGTCGCGGCCTCGCGCGAGGTCGTACCGGCGATCTGCATCTGCTCCTGCATCGTATGGATAGCGAGCACGATATTGTCGAATGAGAGACTCGACTCGTCCACGGCGGAGTTGACGGCGTGCGCGTCCTTGACGAGGCGCTGCATCTCCTCCTTGGTTCCGCCATACCCCAGTTTGAGGTTGTCGAGCATGGTGTAGTTCTGCTTCGCGAAGCCCTGGTAGGCGTTCTGGAGGTCCTCCATCGCCGTGCCGAAGGTGTTCGCGTTGTCGCTCATGTCGACCATGGCCGTGTTGGCGTACTTCGCGGCCTTTACCGTGTCGCCGCCCAGTGAGGAAACGAGCGAGGCCGAGAAGCCCGTCACCTGCTCCATGTACCGGTTGGCGCTCAGGCCGGCCGTTATGTAGGCGCGGTCGGCGTTTGCCAGCACCGTCGTCTGGGCCTGCTCGAGCTGCCCCCACTTACCGGAGCACTGCTCGACGGTCTGGCCGGTCATGGCGGCGTAGTCCTCGAGGGACTTGCCCATGTTGCCGAATATCTTCTTAATGCCGCCGACGTTCTGCTCGTATGCGGCGTATGCGCTCATGCTCATGCCCGTGACGGCAGCGACGCCCGCCCCCACGGCGGCGACGCCCACGCCTACCGCCTTGGCAACAGTCGCTCCGGCCTTGCCGAGCGTGCCCACGACCTTCGAGGCCACACCCTCGGCCTTGCCACTGGCCTCGTCCTTGAGGCCGACCTTAATCATCAGGTCGAGAAGGTTCACCTAGACCACCTTCAATCCCATCCGCTCGATGATGTCTGCGGCGATCTCGTCGCCGCCGCGCGTGTCCTCCGCCTCGGACCCATCGCCCGCACCGCCGTTGACGATGCTCAGGAAGGGTTCCTTGAGCCACTTCCCCTGCGCCATGAGGCGCACCGACTCGCTCAGGTACACGCGGAACGCCTCCCGCTCGTCCCGCTCGCGCCACCGCGCGACCATGTACCTAGAGAAAGGGCGAGCACGCCGTGGCCCGACGTACTCGCCCAGACAGAGCCATATGTGAGATGGGTCCTCGGCGGCTATCCAAAAAAAGGAGCCAGGACGTCCTTGATGCCGTCGATACCGTCGATGGCATCCTTGATGTCGTTCACCCACTTCTTGACGGTGAAGTCGGCCTTGTACTCCTCGAGCGTCTGGCCGTCGAGCGCGGCGAGCAGCTTGTAGCTGATCTCGCCACCCTGGCGCAGCACGTCGGGCAGAAGCCCCACCACCATGTCCACGGCGAGGCCGTTGACCTCGGCGGTTGCGGCTGCCTTCGCGGCCTCGGGGTCGCCCTTGGCCTTGGCGGTCGCCTTGGCCTTGACCTTGGCGGAGTCGGAGCGGAACTTGGCGTAGGCGGCCTTGGCCTTCGCGCCGAGTTCGCCGTTCATGACGTCCTCGGCAACGTCCGCCAGCAGGCACATGGCGTTCTGGAACTCGTCGGCGTTAAGGTTCTCCAGCTTCATGGTTAGGCTCCAATCTCCTGTTTGATATACAGCTCGTAGGGCACGATCTCGGGGTTCTTGATTGAGTAGTGGCCCGTGAACTCGAACGCGAACTGGCCCTTGGCCTTGTTCTGCGTCGTGATTTGCAGACCGCCCGTGTTGAGCGCGTTGATGAGGCGGACGGCGATATAGCCGTTGCCCTTCTCGCCCGAGTAATCGCCGATGAGCCAGATGTCGGCGAAGTCCTCCTCCGAGAGCGCGGAGCGCGGGACGATCTTCCCCTCGGTCTCGTCGGCTGCGGCCGCGAGCTTCTTGCCGAGCGCGGTGTTCAGCGTCACGAACGTGCCGCTCAGCTTGGCCTCGATGCTGTCGATGCGCTTCAGCTCCATCGTGTTGGCGGGGCAGTTGTCGATGTCCTCGCCGTAGTCGATGAAGCTGGGCGTGGCGGCGAAGCTGGTTCCGCCGCTCGTCGCGCCCATCAGCTCGGACTCCGCGACCTCGGCGGTCTTGGGGTTGAAATTCGTGGCGAGCAGGCCCGCGTTGATGACGATCTCCTTGAACGTGTTCTCGGGGATGCGCGTGAACTTAGACATATGACCTCCTAGTAGCTGGTCATGTACTCAATGGTCAGGTTGATGATTCGGCGCTTCACGGCGTTGTCCTCGTCGGCCATGGCGTTGCAGAACGGATCGCCCTGCATCACCCACATGCCGCCGCCGTCGCACGGCAGCAGCACGCCCGACAGCCCCAGCGCCCGGGCGACCTCCTCGGCCTTGGCGTTGGGCGCGGCCTCGGACGAGGTCCGGTACCAGAGGTTCACCTCGGAGTTGCACTGCGTGCCGAACGACGCGGTCGGCAGGTCGTAGGTGATGTAGGGCATCTTCGCCTCGCCCGGCACCGCCGAGTCGCGGTACACGGGCAGCCCGAAGCCCTCGAGCCACGCCTGCAGCACTGCCGCCTTAGTCGACATCCGGCACCTCCCACTCCTCCGCGCTGCACTGGCCGAAGCCAAACGACGCGCAGCACGGCGCGGCGCCGTCGTCCGCGTTCGACGTGCAGCGGAATACCTGCCCGTCGAACGCACGCTGGAAGAGGTCGCCGTACCGCAGCGGCTCGTCGGTGGTCACGGTGTAGACGTTCCTCACGCCGTCGTGCTCCGCGATGCGCGAGGCCGTCGAGCTGTCGCGCACGATCGCCGCCGTGAAGCCGTCGCCGACGGCGAGGACGGTCTTGAAGCCGCCCTCGCCGTCAGGCTCGGTCTTTGCGACGAGCCTCGCGCACGCCACCGCCATGCGCTCGTACAGGCGGCTCACAGCTTTCTCCAAGGGTCGAGACGCGCCTTGAACTGCTGTCGCCACGTGATTGGCGAGCCGTCGCCGCCGACGCGCGTGTAGCTGTAGCCGCCAAAGCTCTCGCTCGCGTAGGGGCTGTCCAGCTCCTTGGCGTGCTCGGCCTGCCACGCTGCGATCTCGTCGGCGAGGTCGACCACGGCCTGCGGGATGGCGAGCGCCCAGACGGTGCCGACGAACTCCTCGTCCGTGAGGCCGCTGTAGGGCCACGCATGCAGCCCGTCGTTGAACGTCGAGCCCGTGATGCGGACGTACTGGCCCTCCTTGAGGCCGAGGGCCGCGGGCGGCACGAGGCGGCCGTCCTCGATACGGACGCGCCCCGTGCGCTTGTCGGCGACGAACCAGTTGCGCAACGACAGAAGCACCTGCTCGAGCATCTCTGCGCCTATCGCTTATCGGTGATGACTGCGGCGAGCTCGGGGCTGAGGGTCTTGACGCCGCAAAGCATGTCGATGGAGACGGTGTCGGTCTTGGTCTTCTGGTCGTAGCCCTGCACGACGCGCAGGCCGAAGCCGTCGTAGGAGGTGGAGTACGCCTTGGGAGCGCCAAGCGGCATCTCGAGCTGACGGGTCACGAGCGCGAAGGCGTTCTTGTGGAAAGCGATGGACGGCGTGTAGTTGGCCGTCTCTGCCGTGGTCTTCTGCACGTTCTGGTCGCAGTAGAAGTCGAGGCCGTACTTGCGGCCAAGCGATGCCTCCTTGAGGGCGGTGCCGTTGTCGCCGACGGCGGACGCGTTGGTGAACGCCTCGGTGTTGAGCAGGTCGGCCTCGGCCTGGGAGCCGTAGACGAAGCGGCGCTCCGTGGAGGGTGCCTTGGCGTCCACGAGGAACTTGCGGGCGGCGATGATGTCCGCCACGGCGATGGCGCCCTTGGTGTGGTCGACGCGGTTCGTGACGTCCTTCTCGAGCGCGAGCAGGTAGCCGTCGATCTTGTCGGCGAAGGCCTGCATCGCGGGGACGAGGAACTGCGCGGAGAAGTCGACGATGCCCATCGTCAGCTCCTTGGACGTGACGGCGAACGTCACGTCGAGCAGCTTGTCCATCTTGACGGGGACCTTGCCCTCCGTGGCGTCCTGCACCTCGACCTCGGTAGTAAACTCCTTGGCCTCGAAGGTGGCGGGCTTGCGGACGGTGATGGTGTCGCCCACGCCGGCGACGAACTCGGAGGAGTAGTCGCGGTGGACGAGGTTTGCCATGACGGCGTTGGTGCGCAGAACGTCCAGCGCCTCGTTGGCGATGATGTTGGGTGTAAGGATGGTGTTCGACATAGATACCCCTTAGCCTCTCTGCTCCGCCTTGTACTTCATGTACTCGGCGGTGCTCATTTCGTTGATGTCCTTGCCGCCCTCGCCCTTGGGGGCGTGGGCCACGTCGGCACCCTTGACGGTCGTGGTTGCGATGAAGTCGGCCCAGTCGGCCTTGATGCCCTCGGTCAGCTTGTCCGCGTCCTCGATAGCGCCGTCCTTGACGGTCACGCCCTCGAGGTCGGAGACCTTGAGAACGGTTTCGATGCGCTTGGGGTCGACGCCCGCCGACTTGAGCAGCTCTCGGTACAGGCCGCGCTTCTCGGCTGCGGCCTTCTCGCCCTCGACCTTGGCCTTGTAGTCCTCTAGGTTCTTGACGGCGGCCTTGTACTTTTCCTCGTACTCGTCCGCGCCTTCGCCCTTGGCCTTGAGTGCGTCCAGCTCCTTCTTGTAGCCGTCCGCCTTGCCAGCGGCCTCCTTGAACTCGTCGCGCTGTGCCTTGAGCGCGTTCACGCTCTCGGCATGCTCGTCGATGATCTGGTCGATCTTCTCGTCCTCGATGCCCATTGCCTTGAGCATCTTTCGCGTAAGTGCCAACAGAATCTCCCTTGCTTCGGAATGGGCGGGTTCCCACCTATTGCCTCGGCGGGGCCCGCGCCGCAATACCTCGCGGCAAGGGTGAGTATCCAAATGGAGTAACGCGGCCCTACGCGCCACTCCTCAGGTGCTTCTCGAGAATCGCCCGGTACGTGTCTCCGTGGCCCGTCGCCGCCTTGCGCAGGAAGTGCTTGCCCTTCATGTGGGAGGTTCCCTCCTCGACGTACAGCGCGTACTCGACGTTGGTGCCGATGAAGCAGTCGTAGCCTTTGAGGAGGTGCGTGACGGAGTTGCGCAACCTGCCCGTGTCGACCGGGCACGTCGCCTTGGCATAGCCCTCCGCAACGAGGCCTATCTCCTCTAGGCCAGTCTTATAGGCGCGCAGGAGGGCCTTCTCGACCTGCTCGATGTTGTTCTGCCGTATCTCGATGCACTCGGCGGTATCCAGCTTCGCGGCGTTTACGATCTCCTCGGTGATGAGGGTGCCGTGCCGGCCGTGGTCGCCGACGCCGCCGACGAGCCCGTAGGCCATCAGTCGAGCACCTCGCAGCCATAGCCAACGCGCCCGTCGACGTCCGCCTCGATGGCCTCGATGGCTTGCATCGGAACGCCCTCGCGCCCGAGCGTGCAGCCGTCGTCGGGCTCGACCTCGTCGCCGCGCTGCGTGCAGATGTAGGTATCCGGAAACGTGAAGCCGAAGCCCAGCTTTACGGCGCAGTCTCCGCAGCTCGCACAAGTGAATAGCTCTTTCATGCCTGCCCCAATCTCTCTACGGGCAGTGTCGCGGCACGGTCACGCGGCATTAAAAAGCCCCGCCGGAGCGGGGCTTGCTGTGGTCTATTTGACTTTTATCTCGTTGGCCTTGTCCATCTCAAGCTCGATAGCAGACGGGCTCTCGCCTCTGAGGAAAAATGGAATCGGGAAGAAGTCAATCCTCCCCGTTTCCTTGTCGATGGCATATGGAGTGTCGCCCGGGGCCATCTTTCCATCGAAACCGAACCCGACGAACCAATGGTATTTGCCCTCGTATGCGCACACCGGGCCGTATCCGTCTACGGCCTCCTCTTCCAGAATCGGCTTTATGGCCTCTTCCAATGTGAGCATGTCAACCTCTTGTCGTCAGGCACTCGTCGATAAGATCGCCAAACTCGGCGTCGTCAACTCGCGCGAACTCCGTCTCCTCGGCCTTGATTATACCAAAATACCAGCTCACGTCCTCATCGCCGCTCTGTGGGTCTATGAACTTGATAGCGTTTCCCGTCTTTTCCGCAACGAAAACGTGTCGTCCGCTCTTGCCGCAAAGCGCGTGGTCCCAGGAAACGGAGACCTCGGCCCTCGCGTCCCCGTTTACCGCAAGGAGGAATGACGTTATTTCTTTCTCCGGCTTATCGCCACCACGTTTCCAAGTGGCCCCCGGAAACACCTTTTTGTACGACTCGGCGCGCACGAAGGGGTCATATGCCGATATTTTCCCCCACTTGTTCATCTTAACCGGCTTCGCAACGACGTCGAGCCCACGCCGTCTCGCCTCATACGCCGGAACGCACCTTTGGCAGTTGTACGAGTACCTGCCGTCTTTGTCCTTCTTTGTCTTAAAGTTCGGGTTTACCTTGGCAAGGTCGGAGCCTGCGGAATGCTCGCCCTTGATCTCCTTGAAAACGCGCCGGCCGTTGACAATGGGCGTCGAACCGGGCGCAAGCACCGTGTCGAGCACCTTCTGCTGGTCGCCTGCGCTCATCTTCCTGAACCCGCTCGACGGTATGCCGTAGTCCCCAAGCTGCCGCGAGAGCCGCTTGCGCGCCTCGGTCTTGGATACGCCTGCCACGTCCAGCTTGCGCTTGGTGCCGGGCATTTCCATGAACTCGGAGATGGTGCGGTCGGCCGGTTTGGCGCCGTTGACGGCGGGCTTGCCCGCCTTCCATTCCTCGTAGGTCATGCCCTCGGGCAGTCGGCTGAAACGCTCGCCGTCGAGCACGTCGAGCCCGTCACAGCACGCAATCAGCGTGCATCGGCAGTTGCACGTCTCGGCATACGGCGCCTCGGGGTCGCCCGGGTAGCGGCACCCGTTGCTGAACTTCTCGCCGACCTCCACCTTCTCGCGGTCAATCTTCCTGTGGGTCGAGCGCGTGCGCAGGTCGAGCGTCGCCACCCATTCCTGCTGCACCTTGATGCCGAGCCCCTTGGCCCTCTTGTAGCTGTCGACGCGCCCGGCGTTCTCCGCCGCCGTCGTCGAGGTCCGCGCCAGACGCACCGCCGCCGCGCGGTTCGCCCCCGTCACGTCCTGCATGCGCTTGGCTATCTTTGGTATCGACTCGCCGAGCAGCACGCCCTGCGTGATCTGGTTGGCTATGAGCCGGCGGTTCCACGCCACGTCCTTGGCGACGTTGACGGACGGCTTTGGCAGGTAGCTGTCGTGGTCGGTGAGCAGCCTCTGGACGGTCGACGCGTCCTGCAGTGCGTAGGCCGTGTCAACGCCCACGGCGCTCTCGACCTGCCACGTGCCGTAGTTGTAGTTCTCGGCGTAGACCTCGGGCAGCCTGCCCTCGATGGCGGCGGCTGCGACGACGTTCGCGTGCGTCATGGCCTCGGCGCACTGCTTGAGCACGATTCGGTAGCGCCTGCCAGCCGCTATCTTCCCGCTTCGCCAAGACCTGTATTGCGCCTTGGTGATCTCGCCGGCCTCGAGACGCTCGCGCATCTTCTCGTCGTCGGCCTCGAACTGCGCCAGATAGCGCTTGAGGTCGGCGTAGGCCGTCTTGCTCGCCTCGCCGTACACTCCCGCCACCTCGCGCTCGAACGCCCGAATCTCGGCGTCTGAGAACTCGTGAGCGCTATCCTTCGCCATGCGCCGCCTCCAATCGTCGGCACGCATGGTCGCCCGCGCATAACGGAAAAGGGCCCCGACCGAAGCCGGGGCCCTTCCCTACTCGCCGTCTGCCTCTAGCATCTGGCGTACATCGTCGCGCCAGCGCTCGGGAACGCTCTCGAGCGTGCGCTTGCCGCTTTTCACGGCGCGGTAGTAGATCTTCGCCAAGTTACTCACCTCCAACGATGTCGCCGAGCTCGAGAAGGGCCGCTTGCGAGTCGGCGACCTGCTGCTGGAGCGATGCGATCTGCTCCTCCATGCTCATGCCGTCCGCTTCGTGTGCCGCCCAGACGGTGTCAAAGTCGGCCTTTGCGCCCTCGACCGTCAGCTCGCCCGTCGGGTCGGTGAAGTGCAGCTCCTCGTAGGTAAACACCTTCACCTTGACGGAACCGCCCTCGCCGCCCTTCTCCTCGCGCTCGCCCTCGGCGATGCCGCGGCGCAGCCAGACGTCGGTCCCCGCGATCTCGACCGTCTCGGGCCTCTCGCCCGTTCGCTCCGACTTCACAACCATATTTTTCCTCCTAACCCACGGCCCTCGCCGCGTTGAATATGCACCGCTTGACGTTCATCTGGTGCTCCATGACAGCCGTTTTCAGCCAGCCCCAGTAAGAGCACACGCGCCTCGCCAAGCGCTCGGTGCGCCTGCGCATGTAGCGCGCGAACGCGCGTCGCAGTCGTTTCCAGAGCCTCTTTCGCAAGTCGACCCGGCGCCCGCGAGCGCACCAGATGCGATAGCCCGCGAAGTCGATGGGCTCGGCGCCGTTGCGCCTCACCTTCCACGGCTTCAGTGACAATCCTAGCCGCCCCAAAACGCGCGCGGCGATGGCCGCGGCCTTCCCGAGCGAGCGCTTTGAGTTGCCGAGAAAATAGCCGTCGTCGGCGTACCACACCTGGCATCCCGCGAGCCTCACGCGCTTGCCGCGCCGCTCCTTCGCCGCCTCCTCGACCGCGTGGTACGCGAACGAGATCACGAACGCCGCCAACCGAAGCGACAGGTAGCTGCCGAGGATAAGGACGCCGTTCATCGTCGACAGCAGCGAATGGAGCAGGTAGAGGACTTGACTGTTCTTGACGTAGCGCGCCACCAGACCCTCCACTATCGCCGTTTGCATCGAGCCGTAGCAGTTGCGGATGTCGACGTGTACGTGGTAGGCGAAGCGGTGAACCGCGCGCCTGAGCTTGCGCATCCCCAGCGCCGCGCCCTTGCCCTTGACGCCGCTCGACACCTGCCAGAAGCCGACCTTGGCGGCAAGGAGCGGCTCGAGTGCCCCAACGCACAGGTAGTTGCAGACCTGCCGCTTGATGCTCTCGACGCTTATCTCGCGCAGCTTGCCGCTGTTCGGGTCGTGCTTCAGGTAGGTTCGAATCGGCTCGAACGTAAGCGTCTCGGTCGAGAGCTCTAGCCAGATGCGGTCGACGAACGCCGTCTCGGTGCCGTATTCGTCGGCGACGCGCCAGCCGTTCTCCTTGCCGGAGTCACTTTTCTTCCATCGGTGCAGGGCCTCGACGACGCTCTTGCGCGTGAACTCGATGCCCTTGCAGTAGGTTTTCATAGATCAAAGCTCTTTCTGTCTGTCATACGAGCGTTCGCCTTGCGGCTACCAGCCCGTGAGCCTTGCGGACAAATTTCACTCAAAGGAGTCAGGCTGAGCCGCGTCCCGCCAGAAAGCAGCGGGCGCGGTAGACACGGTGCGAGTAGAGATTTATAGACAGATTGCCGGGAGACGAAGACCCAAGAGGCCCAACCGGACCGGTCCCACGAGTTCGCGCAACGAAGACCGGCATCCGAGCCGCCCCACAGGTCGCCGAGGAACTGAACCAGAAACCAGCGCCGCCCTCACCGTGAATCCCTGTTTGGGGTTAGGAGGGGGCCAGCCCCCTCTCAGGGCTACGCCCTGATTCACCCCCGGCTACGGCCCGTAGCAGAAAGCCGGGAGACGAAGTACCAAGCGGCCCCACCGGACCGGCCCCACGAGCCCGCGCAACGAAGACCGGCAACCGAGCCGCCCCACAGGAAGCCGAGGAACCGAACCAGACGGATTGTGCCTTTGACCTTACCGCCGGATGTGTCGAAGTAGGAGTAGTCGCCGACACCGGTCGTCGCCGAGCCGCCGAGCCCCTTTCCCAAGATAAGGCCGTTGACGAACTGGATGTCGAGCATGTAGCCATCTGCCGTCGGCATGCACGCCGCCGTCGGGGTCACCCCGTCCGCCACGGCGTTCTTCTTCTCATTGCGAGTGTCGGGGTTGACCGCGATACCGAAGCCCGTCCCATCGGAGACGAAGAGCGTATCGCCCATGAACTCCCACAGGCCCAACCCCGTCTCGACGCCGCCGACCTTGAACGGATGCTTGCCGTCCTTCGCCACCTGGCCGTCGCCCACGAGGGCATCGGTGTTGCCCGTGCTCCACGGCGCACTCTGGAGCCATGTGTTCACGGTCGTGTCGAACGCCTTGGCGACGTCCATGAGAAGCGCCACGTTGCCGTCTGTGAGCGTCTCCTTGCCGCCGACGACCGCGCCGTCGAACACGTCGTACGCCGCCGCGGCGCCTCGATCTGGGCACGTGATGCCCGTGTCGGTGCCGTACATCATCGACGCACCCACGGGAATCTTCGCCGCCTGCTCGGCGGTGACGACCACGCGCGTGACGCCCGTCTCGGCGAGCGCCGGGTGGACCTGGATGTTGAAGTCCGTGCAGCCCGGGAAGTCCACCTGGGAGGACTTGCAGAGCGTCTTGGTCAACTGGTGGAAGTTGATATACCACTGGTCGTAGACACTCATGCCCGAGTAGCCCGTGGTCGCGGTCTTGCAAAGGTCGACGAGCGAGTCGTGCGACGTCGTGCGGTTGGCGACCTTCGCACCCGAGACGGAGCGCGGGCGCCCTTCAGCGTCGATGCTCATGGGGTATGTCGGCGTCAGCATGTACGGTCGCAGCGTGCCGTCCGGCAGCAACGCCTTGGGGTTCGGCTGCGAGCCGCTGAATCGGCTGTCGGACCACGAGACGAGCAGGTTGCCGTTCGTCAGCACCTCGACCGCCTGCCACACGACCGGCGCGATCTCGTAGACGTTGTTGCCATGTCCGTTGTCCACGCGCGAGAAGCCGTAGTCAACGCCGTCGATGGCCTCGACCCACGGCACGCCGTCGGCGTCGGCACCGGCGTTGGCGGACACGTGGAACCACGGGCCGCCCTCGGTGTCGAACGGGTCGACAGCCGCGCTCGTCGCCGTCGCGGGCACGAACTCGGTGGAGGCCACGCGCTTCGCGGCGGCGCTCATCGGCTGAATGTCGGTTGGGCTACCCGCCGGGATGAGGAACGTGTACACCAGCCCCGTCTTGTGCTTGTCCACCATCGCGGCGACGCTCTCGTTGGCGTAGCGGCCCGTCGAGGCGTCGCGCTCGAGCGCCTTCTGGTCGCCCAGATTCTTCACCGCGCCGACAAGCGCCCACACCGCCTTGTCCGATGCCAGCGGGTCCGCGTACTCGAACCCCTCAGTTGCCTGCTCGGCTGTCTGCGTATCGGCCATTTAGGCACCTACCTTTCGCATTTGGCAAATCTTGCCGTTTACCTTCTTGAGTCCCAGCGCCGTCACGGCAGCCGCCGAGTCGATAATCGACTGGTAGTTCAGGGCTGCCGTCTTGGCGTCCTTGAGCGCCGCCTGCGCGTCGGCTAGGGCCTTGGTCGAATCCTGCTCGCGCTTCTGCTCGGCAGTCTTGCGTCCGGCCTCAGCCTCCTTGCGCTCCGTCTCGTTCTGCCCGCGCACGGCCTCTTTCTCCTTGCGCACGGCCTCGGCGTCGGCGCGGCCCTTCTCCGCCGTTTCGACAGAAGCCTTGAGCTGTTTGAACTCGTTGTTGACCTTGTTCACGCCAGCCGCCGCGTCCGTCGCGGGCTTCTTGAGCTCCGCGATCTGCTCGGCGGTGAGGTCGCTGTATCTCAGCGCGTCGCCCTTCGGCACGCCGACGACCAGCACGTTGCCCTCCATCGCCGCCGTTGCCTCCGAGCCCGAGGCAAGAGTCGTGGCACGTGCCCCCTTGACCTCGGCGGCGACAGCCTTGTCGCGTGCGGCCTCCGCCGCCTTCTGCGCGGCCTTGGCCTCGTCTCGCGCCGTCTCTGCGTCCTTGATGGTGCGCTGGTCGCTCGGCTCGTAGATGTACTCGGCGGGCTTGGCTCGCCTCTTTACGTCCCAGAGCGCCTCGATGCGCGTGCGCCCGCCGTATGCCTCGTCCGTGATGTAGGCCCATGCGTACACGCGCCCAGCCGCCTGGAGCAGCTCGTCGGGAATCTTCGCCTTGCTGTTAGCCACCGCGACCGTGTAGCACGTCCCTGTGGTCGACCGGGCGAAATGCACCTGCTCGCAGCCGACAACCTCGACCTCGCGCCCGGTGTCCCACTGCCACAGCTCGCCGTCAAGCACCTGCAATGCCGCCATCACTCATCACCTTCCTCATCCTCGTCGTCCTCGTCGCCCTCCTGGGCACCCTTCGCGTTCGCCGCCAGGGCGGGCGGCAGCGCCGCCATGCGCTCCTCCTGCTCCCGCTGCTTGCGCTCCAAAATCTTCGCCCTCTCGTCGGGCGTGATGTTCGGCAGCTTTCGCAGGATCGTCTCGTCGTCCAGATACTCGGCCTCCAGGCACACGGTCTCGACCTGCTCCTTGGTGTTGCTGATGCGAGTGTGCGTGAATACGGGCGTGTCCTCGATGCCCTGGAGGGCAAGGATGTCCATGATACCCTCGCGGATGTGGCGCTCAAACTCGGCGGCCTCCTCGTCCATCGGCTGGTATGCCGCGTCGATATGGTCGTTGGTCGCACCCGCCGCGATGGTGTGGACGTCCAGCGCGCCGAAGTCCTCGTAGATGTCGGCCTTGATCTGCGCCAGCGTCTCCTTGCGGCCCTCGACGGGCACCTCCTGCGTGTACGGCGTCACGGACTGCCCCTGCTCGGCGTCGACCTCGGCCACGTGCGTCAGCTTGAGCTTCGCCCGCCACAGGTCGAGGTCCCTGTCGTCCATGCCGCCGGCTCCGTTGATGAGCCAGTAGATCTGCGCACAGTCGCGCGTGTCGTTCACCAGGCCGCTCTTGATGAGGTCGTAGGCGTCGATGCTCTCGCGCATGCCGACGAGCGTGCTCTGGTGCGCGTCGCTGCCCCAGACCGCCACGATGGGCAGGCGGGAGTAGTTCTCCGCATCGACGGCCAGCTTCATCCCGTCCGCCGGTATCTCCTGATACGTGACCTTGTAGGCGCGCTTGGCCTCAGTCACCTCGAAGTCGAAGCCGCTGCCGCCCGACACCATCTCCGTGTAGCCGTCCTGCTCGTAGAGGGTCGCGTGCCACGGGTGGTCGGAGTCGAGCCGCCAGAACCTCACGCCGGCGTATAGCGCCCCCGAGTACTCGTCCCACACCGGGCAGAACTCGTCGGCGGTGAACACGTCGATGTGGTCGAGGTTCCAAAACGGGAATGACACACCGTGGATGAGCGCCTTGAGCCCCATCTCCATGACGTCGTCGTCGAAGCGGTCGCCAAGCCCCTCCTTGGTCGTGTCCTTGCCGCCCGCCGAGACGTCCACGAAGCTCACGCCCTTACCGAGCGAGTACGTGCAGCGCTGGACGTTTAGGCGCTTGAACAGGTTACTCGCCAGCCTCAGCTTCGAGGCCGTGAAGTCCTCGGCCTCGGCACCGGAGCACGAGTAGATCTTCTGCACGAAACGGTTGATCGTGACGTTGTGCTGGCGGTAGTACTCGTTCGCGATGACGGCGTTGCGGTACATCTCGCTCGACATGTGTCGCTCGATGGCATCTGCCGCGAACGCCGTCGCCGACGCCGCCGCCTTGAGGTCGCCATCGGTCACCAAAGGCCCCTTAGACAAAGCCGCTACCTCCCTTCAAAAAATGGGTTTACCTGCCGTTTCGCAGGCTTGTACATGCGCAGTGTTGCCACGCCGTAACGGAGCGCATCGCAGCTGTGGTCCTCGACCTTGACGGGCTTGTCGCCATCCGCCTTGGCGTCCCAGCAGTAGCCGCCGAGTTCGCCTATCAGCCCCGCGCAGGCGTCGGAGATGCGCACCGTGCCGTTGCCCAGGCACACATCCGTCTCTCGTATGCCGTCCGCGACGTCGTTGCGCCCATTTTTGGTCTTGAACCCGGCCTGCCGCATCGCGGCGATGAAGCTCGTGGCGCTCGGGTCGATGATGAACTTGGGCGGCTTGCTCAGCCCGCGCACGAAGTCGGCCATGTCGGCCACGTAGTCGGCGTCCGTCTTCTGGTGCCCCGTGTCGCGGCCCGAGTAGCGGTACTCGTCCACCACGTGCCACACCTTGCCGTCAAACGCCCACAGCAGCGCCGCGAAGGCGTTCTGCGTTCCGTAGTCGCAAGACACCGCGTACTTGGCGGCGCTGCCCGTATATCGGCTCTCGAGGGCACCCTCCCACTCGGGGTAGACCAGGCCCTCGGCCAACGTCCACTTGCCCAAGATGTAGCGGTCGTAGTACACGCCGCTGCCGTAGTCCTTGATGAGGGCTTCAATGACATCCGGTGCCAGCGCACCGTCCCAGATCGTGTAGTCCTGCCTGTAGATGTCGCTGTCGCCGTCGAGGAACCGCTTGAACCAGTGGTTGGGGCTGTCGGGGTTGCAGGTACCGTCGAAGCGGCTGTGCTCGCAGCGCAGGCGGCTCTTGAGCATCTGGAACACGTCTTCGCTCCACGTGGCGACCTCGTCGCCGTAGACCCACTCGAACGTGGCGCCCTGAATCTTGGATACGCTTGTCTTCTTATCCGCCCCGAGGCAGTAGACCTTGCGCCCGAATATCTGGGCCGTGTTGTCCCGCCCGATCTGGCTGACGACGTCTTCGCTGTAGAGCGAGCGCATCGGCTCGAGGATGTTGCGCTCGAGCGTCGAGCGGGTGTTCCCGATCATCACCGCCAGCCCCTCGCCCCTCATGGCGAGAAGCCTCTGCGGTATGGTCACGGCTATGTCGACGTAGCTCTTGCCCGAGCCCGTCGCCCCGCACTTCACGTTGTAGCGGTGCGTGCAGTTGGCGAGGTACTCGCGCTGCATCCTCGTGAGCGGCATCGGCTACTCGTCCCCGCCGATTGAGGACGGCACGGACAGCACAAGCTCCTTTGCGGCCTTGAGCACCGCCGTGTCGGTGGTGTCCATGATGCGCTGCGCCTTGGCGTACTCCTGCGGGTACTTGCGCTCCAAAAGCCACGCCGCCGCCTGCCAGCTGTCGCCGCTCGCGTCCATGATGCGGCCCACGAGCGTCGCCTTGCGCTCGACCTCGGCCTTTTTTAGAACGTGACACAGTTGACGCTGATTGTCTGTTCTGGGGTGGTTGATCCAGCGGCTATAGGTCTCACGTGCGACCCCGAGATATGCGGCGATGTCCCTGTCGGTCATTCCGGCACGGCACAGGCGGACGGCATCCTCGATGCCCTCCTTGGTCAGTTTTTCACGCCCTTTTCCCGCCACAAAATCACATTTCCGCTGGTAGATAGCCATATGGAAACGCGAACGTTCCCACCTTTTTACGCACGTGGACAAGCGCGTGCGTTTGCCCACGAGCGTAAAAAGGGGGTAACGTTTAAAGAAAAGGCCCCGGTTTCCCGGGGCCTTTCGGCTACTCGACCTTTGTCGGCTTGATTCCGATTGCCTCGGCCAGCCTCTCAAGCGTCTCCGTCCAGCTTCTGCCGTCTGTGCGCGGCCTGTCGTATGCGGTTGCTCTCCGCCTCCTCCTCGAGCCGTCTCTTCCGCTCCGCTAGATAGCACCCCTTGCATAGCCTCCACTTCTTCGCCTGCGCCGACGTGTCGAACACGGGCCGCGCGTCGCACACGATGCACAGCCCATCCGTTCCGGTCGAAAAGCGCCCGTACCGCTGCCGCGCGTGCCTCACGGCGCTCGGCGTCACCCTGAGCTCCGCCGCGATCTCCGCCGCCGTCCGCTCCGGGTGCGCCTGCATCCGCCTTATCATCTCGTCCGTCCACAGGACGTAAGAGGAGCGCCCCTTCCGGAGCGCCCACTCGTCCCTCAACGGATGTGCTGACTTTGTGGATGGGCCTTTTGGCCCATCTCCTACAGGTGGCCTACACGCCATTCGCATACCCCCATCGCGCTCGGTTTGCTTCGACCACCATACCAAGCGCCGGGGACTACCTCACGCACGGCGCTCGATTATCGCCCCGCACTTCGGGCAATGGATAGCCTCATACGCCAGCATGTCCCCGAAGCCGATATACTCCCAGATCTGCCCATCCCATCCGCAGTCGGAACAATGGAAGTAGCCGTCGACCATCCGCTTGCCCGGGATGAACGGATCCTGCTTGTGCTCGACAAGGTCGTGGCACATCGGACGGTCGATAAGGTCGGCGATTACAGCCACGTCCTCTTGGGGACACAGACAGTGTTCGGAACCGACCACGGCCCCATGAACACGTAACCACCAATCGCCAAGTGACCACCCGGGCTTGTATGAGATCTCGCGTAACCTCTTCGCCACCTCGCGGCGCTCTTCATCGCTAATCCTCATACAGCACCTCAAGCCCGTACGCGACGGCGGCATCATGCTCGATGCGGCATCCGCGTGCGTTCTCCCAGCCTTTGCAGAAGTAGACCACATGGCACAGGCTCATGTTCTCGAGCGACTTTGCAAGGTAGCAGAGCGGAATCTGCACCACGCCGCGCTCCTCCATGGCCTCGTCGCTGTACCAATCGTCGGTGAACAGGGTGTTTACGAACTCGTAGCCCATCTCGCACAGCTTGGCGTGCGCCTTGTCCCTCGTCTCCGCGATTTCCTCGTCGGTCTTGCCGGCCATGGGCTGAGAAATCATCGCTCGTTTAGTCATTTGTCCTCATCTCTCAAATCGGTAATCATTCGTCCATCGACTCCTCTCTATGGCCTGTCCACTGCCTCGATGCGCTCTCCCAGCCAGCGCATGACAGGAACCGCCATGGAGTTGCCGATTGCCTTGTATCGCGGCCCGTCAGGACACTTCTCGGCAGGCTTGCCGCGATATGGTATCTTCGTCCAGTCGTCGGGGAAGCCTTGCAGCCGCTCGCACTCGCGCGGTGTGAGCCTTCGCACACCCTCGCTCACCAGCGCTCCTTTGCCCCCGCCCGCACATCCGCAGTGGCACACCGACGGTGCGTCGCCGCCCACCTTGAGCGTGCCCACCATGTCGTACCCGATCGCCGTATTCGCGTTGAGGTCGGCCATCGTTATTGGCTCGTCAATGGGGTACACGGCGGGGTTGTGCCAATCTGCGGTGAGTGTGGGAGACTGCTCGGGTTCCGCACCTACTCCTCCTGCGCCCGCTCCCTGGCGGTACTTGAAGCCTGCGCTACGAGGGCTTCTTCCAGTCGCTTCGGCAAGGCTCGCCCTCTTTTCCGCGCTCGATTCAAAATCCCCTCGCATGCTCTCTGGCTCAAGGAGTACACCGATGGGGGGCAGGCTCCAAGATGTCCGACAAGAAAGAGACGGCGGCGTCTTTGGGCCACTCCGAAGAACTGCGCATCGAGTATGCGCCACGCCAGGCCGTACCCGAGCTTGTCCATTTCGGACAGGAGCTGTCGGAAAGCCTCCCCATTCTCACTTGAGAGCGCTCCCGGGACGTTTTCCCAAAGAAACCATCGAGGACGTATCTCACGTACAGCTCGAATGTACTCGAACATGAGTCCTGACTCACCTTGCAACCCCCTCCGTTTGCCCGCGATCGAGAAGGATTGGCACGGGCTTCCGCCCACCACCAGGTCCACCCTGTTGCGGTACTTCTTCCAGTTCATCTTCGTCACGTCGCCGACGTTCGGCACCTCGGGGTACCGTTCGGCCAAAACGGCGCTGGGGAACTCGTCGAACTCGGCGAAGCACACGGGCTCCCATCCGATCGGTTCCCACGCGAGCGTTGCCGCCTCGACGCCGGAAAAGATGCTTACGTATCTCATTCAGCTACACCCCTCAGCTTGCGGATGCGGTCGGCGATGTCGCGCATGGCAATTCGAGCGCAGCCGCCCTCGCCATCGGGGCACGATGTACAGACATCTTCGTCTTTGTCTCTGTGGAAGTAGGCACAAGCCTCGTCATACCGCGCGTCACCTGCCTCGTTCAAGTCCTCAAGCAGCTTCTCCCAGCTGTCGAACGGGGTGAGGTACATGAGCTCGGGGTCGAGCCTTGTAAACTTATCGGTGATCGCTCGCCACTGACCTGCCATGCTGTTGCTCAGGTCGAAGTCGGTGACGTATATCCAGCCAGTGATGTTGTAGGCATTGTTGTTGCCGCCGAACAGCACCACGGTATCTAGAGGTATCTCGCGTCCCTCGGCGTCTTTCGGCAATTCGATATTCATAGCCCAAACTCCTCGTAGTCGCGGCACTCGCCGCACTCGTCCTCGCAGTACAGCAGGTTCCCCATGAGCCACGCCGCGGCCCACTTCGCCAGGCGCCAGCGCCCCTCCTTGCGGTCGGGAGCCTCCGCGTCGTAGGCGCGCTCGAACTCGAGGTGGCAGTAGCCGTAGTCGACGTGGATGTCGCATCCGCAGAAGTGCCTGCAGTTACCGCACATCCGATGCTCGCAGTCCCCGCCGAAGTGGCGCTCGATGGCGGCGTCGGTCACCCCCATCGGGTAGCCGCCGACCCTCGAGTCACTCATCGCAGTCCGCCCCCCCTACGCTCTCGTCGAGCAGGTCGATGGCATCCCCGACGGTCGCCTCGATGCTCGTCAGCTGGCGGCGCAGGTTCTGCACGAGGTTCGCGCCGGTGACCTCCGCCCTTCCCGCCTCGTAGGCGCGCTCGATCATGTCTGTCACCGCGACCTGCATCGCCGTGTCGTTGTAGCCGCGCCTGACGCGATACTTCCCCAGGTAGGCGTGCGCCCTGTCCTGCGGCCTGCACTCGCGGTCGAAATGGAACACCTCGACCGCGTCTGCCTTGATCTGCTCCAAAGTCTCCATCACAGACGTCCCCTCTCTCGGTTCCTCTCGTTGCAGCGCTCGATTGCCGTGTCCACGTCCTCCTGCGTGAACCCCTCGGCGTCGAGCAGGCTGACGACCGCCTGGACCACGTCCATGCACTCGTCGATAAGGCTCTCGCGGTACACCCTGCGCGCCGTCATGATCGGGCTGTACCGCATGTCGTCGCAGTCCTGCCACGCGCCGAACACCTCGGCCGCTTCCTCGAGCGGCTTGAGCGCCTGCGCCTTCGGCGCATCCGGCTTGTCGAACGCGCCGAACTCGAACCTGTATCCGTCGCGCATCAGATGCGCCTCCCTTCCGCCAGCGCTGCACGCATGGCGTTGACCTCTCGGCCCGACTCGCTCCTCGTTCCGAGGTACACGTCCACGGGCCGCTTGCTCGCGTCCCTTCGCGCCACGTTCTCGCACCGCCCGCAGCAGTACCTCTGGTTCCTGTACGCCGTGCGGAACCGCCTGCCGCACTGCCCGCACACGAGCACGTAGCCCCCGCGCATGTCCCGCGACTCAGCCCTCATGGCGCGCCTCCCAGTAGTTGCACCTCGCGAGCCCCTGCGTGGTGTGCACGAAGCCTGGGCAGCGCATGCACGTGTACCGCTTGCGGCCCTCGCCGGATGCCGTCATGACCGCCTCGCTCACGGCGCAGAACCCGCACGTCTCGCAGCGGGCGCTGCGCGGCCCGTCGTCGTAGATGCTCACAGACCCCTTCGGTCTGCCAATGTTCTCGTTCCTCTCGGCGTCCAAGCTCATGACGCCCTCCTCTCGCATGCGGCCCTCGCATCCAGCAGACGCCGCGCGTCCCGGTACGCCTTGAGCGCCACCGGGTCGGCGGTCGTCCCCCTCGGGGCCTTCACCTTCGCCGGGTCGATGCCCGGATATTCCTCGCGCCACCTGCGCTCGAGCTCCGCCCTCGTCTGCTCGGGCGACCTCGTCGGCTTGAACGTGGCGGCCTCGACCTCCGAGGCGGTGGGCTTGCCCCTCGCCCGGTCGTCGGCGTCGATGCGCTTCTGGCGCCTGGACCAGTCGAGCGCAAGGGCGCCCCAGTTGCTCACCGGCTGGCCGTTGCCCTTGACCCAGCCCTGAGACTCGAAGTAGGCCCAGAAGGCGTCCGGATCGCCGCTCAGGCAGTTGGCGCCGAAGTAACCGCGGGCCTCATCGATGGTCGGCGGCTCGAACTCGGGCGGCGCGGCGGCGGGGGCATCGCCCCCATCACAGGACAGCTCAGCACAATCCAGTTCAGGACAGGACAGGACAGGACAGGTTAGGTTAGGGTTTTCACTTTCGGAAACCTGCGTTTCGGGTTTGTCGGAAACTGGTTTCCCGTTTGAAAAACCTAGGTTTTCACTTTCGGAAACCTGCGTTTCGGGTTTGTCGGAAACTGGTTTCTTGCGCGGGCGGCCGCCCTTGCCGCCCCTGCCGCGAGCGTCCTTGGAGTTGTCGATGGCGTTCTTCATCGCCTTGAAAACGCGGCGGAGGTGCTTCGGGAGGTCGGCCTCGACGCCGTGCAGCCCGTACATCATGATCGCGTCGGCGAGCATCGCGCGGTCGCGCAGGTCCTCGGGGTCGCTCGCGTCGAAGTCGTCGTAGACCTCGGCGAAGCTGTCGAACACGGTGAAGGCCATCAGAACCACCCCCATAGAAGCGAAGAGAAGAACAGGAAACCCGCGGAGAAGGAGGCGGCGAACAGGGCCGCCTCCCAGTGGTCGCGGATGATGTCGGGTACGTGCCTCATCAGAACGGCACGTCCTCGTCGTAGAACTCGGACTGCGGGACCGCGGCGTAGGCCTGCTGGGCGCTCCACTGCGGCGCGGCCTGCGCCTGTGGCTGCACGGGCACCGTGTTCGCGAGGCTCTGCTGCGGCTGGGCCTGCGTCTGCCCCTCACGGCGCACCATGACCTCGATCTCGTCGACGATAACCTCGAGCTTCGAGCGCTTCTGGCCGTCGCGCTCCCAAGAGCTGTAGCGCAGCTTGCCCTCGATCGCGACCTTCATCCCCTTGGCGAGGAAACGGCCAACGGCCTCGGCGCGGTTGCCGAACATGGTGCAGTCGACGAAGTTGGGGTAGTCCTCCCACTCGCCCGTCTGCGCGTTGCGGCGGCGGTCGTTCACGGCGACGCCGAAGGACAGGACCTGCGTCCCGCCGGCGGTGGCGCGAAGCTCGGGGTCGCGGGTCAGGTTGCCGCTGATGTTCACTCGGTTGATGCTCACTGCCCGTCCTCCTTCGCGGTCATGTTGTTCTTGATAAACGCGACAAGGCGCGGCCCCTGCATGTACCCCAGGCCGCTCACGCGGCGGCCGTCGCGGATGTGGCACACCTCGACGATCTTCTGCGCCGTGACCGGGCCGATGCCCGGGAATGAGCGGGCGAACTCCTCGACCTTGAGCTTTGCCGCGATGGGTGCCTCGATGGCAACCTCGGGCGGGATGTTGCCCGCCTTGCAGGCGGCCTTGAACGCGGCGCGCTCGCGGCGCGTGTGGACGGCCTTCGCCATCGCCTCCTTGCGCTGCTCCGGCGTTCGGGTCGGCGGCAGGTTCTTCTCCATGTCCTACATCCTCTCTACGTGTCCGTGGATGCCGTTCTCGACCATGACGGCCCTCACGCGGCGCAGCTCGTCCGCCGTGGCGCACTCGATGACCACGCGGTAGCCTCTCTGCGGTGCTGGGGCCGCATCCTCGGCCACATTCGGCTCGGGGCGCGACGGGACCACCCGCACACACCTCGGCACGCCCAAGGGCGGCTCAGGCTCGGGCTGCTCGTCGGGCATCGGCTCGGGGTCGGGCGGCAGCGGCGCGGGCTCCGGCTCGGGCTCCGGTGCGGGCGCCGTCGCCTGCTCGTAGGTCGCCGCGAGCGCGGCGGCCTTGGCGACCTCCTCGCGGTGCGCGGCGACAGCCTCCGCCACCTCGCCCGAGTCCGCCGGCAGTGTCCTGGTCCACCACGCCACGGCCCATGCCTTCTCGGACTCGTCCGCGTAGTCCAGCCCGTTGACGAACTTGAACTGGTGCAGCAGCTCGCCCACGCGGCGCTCGATGATGTTCTTGGCCTTGACCTCGCCGAAGCTCGCGTTGAGCCACTTGTCGTCGGCGATGCGCTCGTAGGGCACCAGCGGCCCCATCTCGCCAGCGAGGTCGTAGTAGTGGCCCTTGAGCGCGGTGAGGCGGCGTTTCCTGCACTCGCCGTCGTATCGGTCGATTTCGGCCTTGTACTCATCGGAGAGCCTGTCGATGGGTGCCGTGATCTCGCCGATGGTCTTGTCGAACGTCTTGAGCAGGTCTTTGTACTTCTTCTTCGCGGCCTTGCGCTGCTTCTCGATGGGCTCCTTCACGGCGTTGACCGCCGCGCGGTACTTCTTCGCCGCCTTGAAGTCCTCGTCCTTCTCGATGCGCTTGACGTCCACGTAGTCCGCCAGCTTCTCGTCCACGTTCTTCTTGAGCTTCGCCAGCTTGTCCTCGAGCGTGTCGTCGATGGCGAGCGACGCCACCAGCGTGTCGAAGTCCTCCTCGAGCGGCACGGCCTCGACTGCCAAAACCTCGTCTGCCATTAGAAGCCTCCCAGCAGGTCGTCGTCGGTCGCATACTCGGCGGGCGCGGGCTCATAGACGGGCGCGGGCTCCGGCTCGGGGGCGGCTGGCTCGGGCTGCGCCTTGCGGGCCGCGATCTCCTCCTCCATCCAAGAGGCCGCGCGGCGCGCCTGCATGAGCGTCATGTCGTGCATGTTGCCCGACGAGCAGCCCACGGCGGCGCAGATGGCCGCCATGGCCCCGGCGCTGTCGAGCGCGGTCGCCGCCATAAACGGCTTGAACAGCTCGCGCACAGGCTGCAGGTCGGCCACGGGCTCGACGCTCTCGGCCTCGACAGCCTGAGTGCCGGCGCGCATGTCCTGCGCGACCTTCTGGTCCATCTCCTCGCCCGTGTACATCCCGCTGAACTCGTCGGGGTAGGCCAGGCGCCACGCGCCGGCCTTGGCGCACTTCTCGATCATGACGCCCGGCATCTTCGCCCAGTTGCTCTTGCCGGTGCTGTAGTCGGTGAGCGCCAGCTCGACGTATGCGGGCTTCTTGCCGTCGGTGAACGCCACCTCTGCCCAGCCGCCGATGAGCTGCTCCCCGATCATCTTGTAGACGGCGGAGCCCTTCTTCTTGACGACCTTGCCGTCGCGGAGCACCACGACGCCGCTCTCGATGCCGCCGTAGTTGGGCTGCTTGTTCGCGCGGCGGTTGAACACCTGGTAGGAAGTGATGATGCTCGCCGGGGCGTCCCTGTACTTCACCAGGTAGACCTCCTTGGTGAAGGGGTTCAGGTGCTGGCGGTTGCACAGCTCGATACACAGCGCCAGCTCGCTTTCGGTCGCGTTCGGGCACAGCCGCTCGCGGATGTCCTGCGAGGTGAACTTGACGGGCATGCCCGCATCGTCCTTGAACTCGATGACCTCGTTACTCATCGACGCTCACCTCGCATCCGTAGAGCTTGGAGATAGTGGCGACGGCGCCGCTCTCGGCGTAGACGTCATCGCACTCCTTGCCGTACGCGATGATGACGGCAAGGAAGTCGCGGTCGAACTCGATGGGCTCCTCGTCCATCAGTACGGGCGCGACCGCCATGCCGTAGGCGACGCCGCGGAGCACCGCGGGGTCGACCTTCTCCTCGAGCGCCTCGGCGTTGAGCTCCGTGTTGATGAGGACGTTGCCCACGGCCTGCCTCATGAGCTCCTTGAATGCCTTTCGCTTCATTTCATTCTCCGTTTCTACTTTTTCTCTTCGGCTGGGTCTGTCCAGCCGCGATATACCTGTATGTCCATGTGCGGCTCGATTCCGCGCCGACGGGGCCACTTGACCACGTGGACCTCGGCCACCTGGCTGTCGTCGCCCCAGACCGCCCCGTTCATCCCGTCCATCACGAGCTTGGCGATGTTGTCCGCGTCCGGCTTGAACGTGTTCGGTTCCGACGTGACGCGCTTCGGCCTCGACACGGGCAGCGGCTCGTACACGTCGATGCGCACCGCGACGGGCACCCTGAACGGGAACAGCAGCCCCTTGAGCTCCGGGTACGCCTCCCGCATGGCCCCGAGCGCCGCGTCGCGGATGGCGGCCTCGTTGCGGATGGTCTCGTTTGGCGTGTACATCCGGGCGTGCCTGCGGTCGAGCCTGTGGCGCTGCTTGCCCGCCACGAACGGGACGGTGAACGCGAATCGCCTGCCGATCACAGTACCGACCCCATCCCGAGCGCCACGCGGATGCCATCCGCCGCGAGCAGCATCGCCCGCAGGACGTACGGCATGATCGCGTACACCGCGAACAGGAGCGCGACGAACCCCGCGCACCTAAGCAGCCTCGATGCCATGCGTTCCCTCCTCGATCCATTGCTCCACCCATTCCGGGCGCACCATGCGCCCCACCTTGCGCCCCTCGGGCAGCTGCGAGCGCAGGCGGCCCGCCTTGCACTCGATGCGCAGCGTGTCGTAGGGCACACCCGTCACCCTCGACGCCTCGCGCAGCGTGTACATCAGCTTGTGCCTGATGCCAAGCTCGTCGGCCATCTGCTGGAACGTTTTGGCTCTGCTAGAATCCATGAGTGACCTCCTTTCAGGTCTGGAGCCGTCCCCGCTTTCCACACCGGGCGGCTCTTTTTTTGTTGCTTGCTTTCGGGGCCTCGCCCCCGGCACGGCACCGGTAGGGAACGTCCCCGCGGATGGTTATTGGAGAGCCGCGGGGCAACGGTGCCGCCCCGGTGATGGGGCCCGCGGGTTGCCTGAGCGGCAATACCTGCGTTTCCGCGTTATGAACGCGGTAGGCTTCGGGCCATGATTTTGAGAGAGCCGACATACCGACCGAGGCACGCTAAGCGGCGTCCGGGCATCGCCCGGGCGTTCAACCGCCTGTGCGACAGCGAGGCCGCAAGGGCGCTAGCCAACCTAATCGACTAGCTTGACCGCATCGGCTTCGCCCTCGGCCTTCTCGCGCTGCTCCTGAAGCTCTTCCTCTAGAGCCGTGAACTTCAGCGCCATGGCGACGTTGCACGCCCACAGGAGCGCGATCGACAGGTCGGTCCAGTCGCGACGAACTGCGGCGACGACCGCCGAGGCGAGGAACGCGACGAGCCATGCGAGCTGGACCGACGGGATAAGGCGCCGTCTCCTTGACTTCACCATCACTGCTCGCCGCCCTTGAGGTGGAAGCGCGTCCACTCGCCCGCGGAGATGCCGACCTCCACCGGCTGGATGTCGGGGTCGATGGCGTCGGCGGTGTTCATGCAGACCGTGCGCTGGACGTAGGCCATGACCGCCTCGCCGCGCAGCAGCCCGTCCAGGCGCCCGCGGGCGTCGAGGAACGACTCGAAGGCCTCATGGTGCCAGCCGCCGCCGGCGTCGCACCAGCAGACGATGGCCTCGATGCTCGCGAAGCCGCTCGGGCACTCGATCTCGAAGGACTTCCCGCGCGCCTCGTACCTGATGTTCTCGCGGCGCATCTTCACGTCTCCCATGTCGCCCTCCCCTACAGCTCGAAGTCGGAAAAGTCGCGGGCCTCGACGGGCTCGGCCTCGACCGTGATGGCCTCGGGGATGTTCCAGCCGCCCAGCTCGATGTCGATGTAGTTCTCGTTCATGGTTCTCTCCGTTTCGTTTGGTCAAATCTAATTTGACTTTTCAGCTAAAAAAATAGTCGGGTCAACTCCGAAGTGTTCCCCGAGCGCCTTTGCTCTGGCAGGGTTCATACGGTGCTCCTGGTCGTTCTCGAGAGCGTCGTATGCCGGTAAAGAGATTCCGAGAGCTGCGGCGATGTTCTTCTTTTGGAAACGCTCGACGCCTGCCTCTCGGTACTCCTGCAAGCTTTGCATCTGCTCCTCCTTTCGTTGACTAAAGGTTAAACCTTATTTGACCGCGGGTCAACTTAAAATTATCTATAAATCAATTTTTCTTTAATTAGAATTAAATTACGTTTAACCGAGGGAGGGTCCATGAGTTTCGCAAACCGAGTAAGAGCCCTGCGTGAGGCGCGTAATTGGAACCAGGAGGACGTCGGAAACAGACTCAACCCGAAGGTCACCAAGGCCGCCGTTGCATCGTGGGAGTCGGGCAAATCTCAACCGAGAATGTACCGGCTTGAGCAACTCGCCGAGCTTTTCGACACGACGGTGGCCGACCTCATGGGAGAGGACGCCACCGAGACCGCGATCAGCGGCACCTCGCGCATGGTCCCCCTGCTGGGCTTCGCCCACATGGGCGAGCCGTGCGACGAGGGGAACCTCGCCGACGAGGTCGAGGTCCCCGCCTCCATCGCCGACGCGCACCCGCGCGGCTTCATGGTCCACGCGCAGGGCGGCTGCATGGACAACCGTTTCCCCCACGACGCCCTGCTGCTGGTCGACCCCGACATGGAGCCGGTCAACGGCCAGCCGGTGCTCGCCGAGACGTCCGACTACGGCGCCGTGGTCCGCAACTACACCCGGGGCCGCTCGACAGTGATGCTCACGGCGGACAGCCACAGCGGCGAGTACGACGACATCCTCGCCGGCCCGGGCGACGAGCCCGTGGTCTGCAAGGGCCGCGTCGTCTGGTACATGGGCGAGCGGGACGAGAGGTAGAGACATTGGGGCCGACCGGGCCCCTGCCAACCAGACTGGAAGAACGGAGGAGCGCGGATGGCTCCGAAAGAGGCAATCGAGAAGATCAACGCACTCGGTATAGAGATCGGGGTCGCGTCGACCGGCAGCGGGGACGACTACATCTCACTCACGGACATAGCGAGGTACAAGAGCGATGAGCCGAAGATGGTGGTGCAGAACTGGATGAGGAACAGGAACACCATCGAGTTCCTCGGTGTTTGGGAGTCGCTCCACAACCCCGACTTTAAAGGCATCGAATTCGATGCCTTTAGGGAAGAGGCCGGGCTCAACTCCTTCACCCTGACGCCGACGAAGTGGATTTCGAGGACAAACGCCATCGGCATAAGGACCAAGAGGGGGAGGTATGCGAGCGGCACGTTCGCCCACAAGGACATCGCATTCGAGTTCGCTTCGTGGATTTCCCCGGAGTTTAAGCTCTACGTCATCAAAGACTACCAGCGCCTGAAGAACGACGAGAACAGCAGGATCTCCGGCGAGTGGAACGAGAAGAGGCTCTTCTCGAAGATCAACTACCGCATACACACCGACGCCGTAAAGGAGAACCTGCTGAAGCCGAGCATGAGCCGGCAGGTCGAGGGCTACACCTACGCAAACGAGGCGGACGTCCTCAACGTCGCCCTGTTCGGGATGACTGCAAAGCAGTGGAGGGAGTCGCACGAAGGCGCGACGGGCAACATCCGAGACGAGGCGAGCCTGCACCAGCTGCTCGTACTCGCGAACCTCGAAAGCATGAACGCCGAACTGATCAAAAGGGGAATCGACCGCAGGCAGAGGGCGGCATATTTACGAGAGATGGCTATCAGCCAACTCTCGACCCTCGAGGGCAGCCCCGTGATAGCGAAGATAGAGGCCGACGACGGAATAGCGGGCGAACTGCCAGAAGACGGGGCGGAGTCATAGCCCGATGCGCAAGCGGTCCGAGCTGACCGCAGTTCATCGCAGGGAGGTGATGCCCATGAAAACAAAAAATCTCGGGACCGCAGGCTGATGCCGCGGCCCCGAGACTAAGGATACGGCCCCTGCACTTTGGAACGTGAGACGGGGCCGGAGTCAGAACCGGGCGAAACGGAGAATAAGCCCGCGATCTGAACGGATCTGATTATATGACAAGAAAGCAGCGCCGCCGCGTCTGGGGCTCCGTGACCGAGATGAGGCGCGGCAAGAAGTACGTCCTGCGCTGGATGCAGAACACGCCGCAGGGCCGCAGGCGCAAGACCAAGACCGTGTACGGCACCTACCGCGAGGCGTGCGAGGAACTCGACCGCATCCACGTCGAGCACGCCGACGACGCCCCCGTGCCCACCATAGCCAAGGCCTACGAGACGTGGCTCGTCCCCAAGATGGCCGCACAGGTCGAGGCGGGGACCCTCGCCCCCAACACCCGCGACCTCGTGCTGCGCTCGTGGAGGAACTACGTCGGACCCCGCTGGGGCGCAATGCCCGTCGACCAGCTGCGCGCCGTCGAGCTGCAGGACTGGCTGCTGACGCTGCCCGCCGCCACCGCCGATACCGCCCTGCTCACCCTGCGCAAGGTCTACGCCTGCGTCTCGACCTTCATCCGCCTGCCGCTCGACCCGTTCGCCGCCAGCGTCAGGTACACCATGCCGACCCGCAAGACCCGCGAGCGCTCAAAGCGCGTCTATACCCTCGACGAGGCCCTGAGCGTCCTCGACGCACTGCGCGGCAACCCCCTGGAGCCCGCGTTCATCCTCGCGTGCTTCGGCTCCTGCCGCTCAGGCGAGTCGCTTGGCGTGCGCACCGAGGAGGTGCTGCGCTGGGAGCGTAGCGGCACCGTACTCGCCTCCGCCGACATCTGCCGCCAGATGCAGCAGTCCGGCACCGAGCCGGTAGGCGCCCTCAAGACCGCCAAGTCCGCCCGTACCGTCGTGATCCTACCGCAGGCCGCCGACCGCCTCGTCGAGATAGCGGCCTCGCGCGCCGCCGAGGGCCGCGAATGGCTGAGCGACCGGGGCGACGGGCTGCCCATGAACCGGAGCATTTGCAACGACCGCTGGCGGAAACTCTGCGCCGCCCGCGGCATCGAGCACATCCCGTGGTCGAACCTCCGCAACTCATGGCGTACGATAGCGGAGGTCGAGCTTCGCCTGCCGTGGGACCTCATCGAGATGCTGATGGGCCACGCCCTCCCCGGCGTGTCGGGACGGCACTATATCCGCCCAACCGCCGAGCAGGTCGTCCGCGCCGCCTTCGACGCGCTTGGGATAAGTTAGGATATTCCCCCGCAAAGCCGCAGGTAGATGGCGCGCCGTTAGTTGTGGCAGTATTAAGATTCGCAGTCCAAGCCACCGCAAAGGCGCCCGCCCCCTTTGCGGTGGTTTGGGGTCGCGCTACTCTCCGAGCATCTCTTGGAGCTTGGCTGCCACGGTGTGACCCAGGCTCTCATGGCTTTCGGGCATCATATGCAGATAGTCGATATCGCCCGGCTCGGCAAAGTCGGCGGCATTCAAAAAGTCGCAGCCAAACTGCTCAGCCACATGCGCGTAGTACTCACCAAAATGTTCCGAGGCTTCTACGGAATGCTCGTCAAAATCGGTCATATATACGTCGGCGATCTGCGGCTTAATCTTGATAGGCGCCATCAGCAGAATCCGTGGGCAGGGCGCGGCATCGGTCCAGGCAAACGCACGGACGGCGCGAATCAGCGCCATGGCGCCGCGGGCAATATCGGAGGCCGTCACGCCAAAGACCGTCTTGCAGTCGTTGGTGCCCAGCATAATCACGATCGCATCCAGCGGCTTATGGGCCTCGAGCAGCATCGGCAGCGCGCGAATGCCGTTGAGGTTGGTGTCCAGATGGCACATATCGTCGCGCACCGTCGTGCGACCATTTAGGCCTTCCTCAATCACATGCCAACCCTCACCCAGGTCACGCTGCACCACACCGCACCAGCGCACATCCTGCGCATAGCGCACTGCGGTGCTGTCGCGCATACCTGCCGGATCGTAGCCATAGGTATTGCTGTCGCCAAAGCACAGAACGTTTTTCATCGTAAGCCCTTCCTTTAGTAAAAAGCCGACGGGAGCAGCCCCTCCCGCCGGCTCGACCTATCTGTCGGCACGTACCGATTACAGGTACTTGCGCCAATCGCCATCGTCCTCATCGTCCTCGGCGGCAGTCTGGGCCTGCTCGGCGGCGCGAGCAGCCGCAGCGCGAGCGACAACCTGGGCATAGGACTCCTCGTTGCGCGCGGGGAAGTTTGCCAGCACGTGCTCAAACTTGGCAAAATCCTCGTCCCAGCGCGTAGAGGGCACGGCAAAGAAGACCTGCTTGACCTTAAAGTCGCCCGACGCGAGCTCCTTACGGAAGAGCTCGGCTACGGCCTCGGCGTCAAAGCCGTTATTATCGCAGCCCCAAGCACCCAGCACGAGCTTCTCGCGACCCAGCTCATCGCAGATGGCAAGGACAAAGCGGATACGGTCGCGCAGGGCATCCAGCAAGGCATCGTCACCCACGCGATATTCCTGGCGAGCGCGCTTGACGTTGGGCGCAGCGGCAACGATTACGTCGGCATACGCATGCACGTGGTTGCGGTCGAAGCGCACCGCAGGCACCACCAGCGCACGGTTGCGGTAAAGCTCGCAGTTGATATTGCGGCGACGGTTCTCGCCGTACCATTTGCGCTGCTTATCGAGTACGTTGTACAGATACGAATCGGCGCAGAGCGTGGCCTCCTGACCCAGATAGCCCTGGATGTAGCCACCGCCCGGGTTGGTGAACGAGGCAAAGGCGAGCACGGCCATGTCACAGAACTGCGCGTAGCCTCGGCCGTTATCCAGAATGGCCTGCGTGGCAGAGGCGTCGAGCACGGTGACCTCGGGCAGGACCGGAGCGGGCTCCTCAGCAGCAGGCGCGGACTCGATCTCCGCGGCCTCCTCTGCGGGTGCAGGCTCGGCCGTGACCTCAGTCTCGGCGGACGCAACCTCAGCGGTCTCGACCTCGGCGGCCTCAGACTCCTCAGCAACCTGTTCCTCGGCAGCGTCGGCCGCTTGGGCCTTGGCCTTCATCGCCGCGACAAATCCGGCAGGCATACCATCGAACTCGCGCACGCCGGCAAGCGAGCGCTCAATGTCCTTGGCGCAGGCCTCGGACACAGCCGCCACATGGCGCTCGGCGGCCTTAGCACGCGCCTCGCGCTTGGGATTGGGCTGACCCGTTCGATTGGACCTGCGGTTACGGTTCCTGTTGTCGACGTCTGCCATAAGTGGTCACCTTTCTCGGTCTCTGCCGCTATCGGCTTTTCCCATCCATAATACCCCGCCGTGTACAAAAAAGACGGCCCCGAAGGACCGCCTTTCGCATCGAATTGCGTGCGCGGCAAGCACCGCTGCAATTTGGCACTAGTCGCGACGACCAAGGATGTTCAGAATGCGCAGGAACACGTTAATGATGTCCACGAACAGGTTGGATGCCATGAGCACGGCGTTGGGCAGCGTGGGCGGCACTGTCGTGGCCACATAGGTGTCGTAGCCAATAAAGCCGGCGAACACCACGATCACAATCAGGTCGGTGATGGTCTGCGAGACGCCCATAAACATCAGCACGATCTCGACCAGAATCGTGGCAAGCAGGATGCCAAAACCAATGCCATACACACGCTGGAAGAACTTGGGGAAGGTCACACCCAACGCGCCAAAGACAAAGGTGATAGCGGCCGTGGCGATAAAGGCAGTGTTGATGGTGGGCAGGTCGTAGTTGGCAAGGCCAAACGACGCGGTCAGGCCAAAGGTGCTCGCAAAGATTACGTAGCCCACAAGGGACAGGCCCACGGACTGCTTGCTGGCGGCGGCCGACATCATGACCATGCCGACGATGGTCAAAATAAATGAGCCAAAGACCAGCGGCAAAGCGGCGCCGCTCATCATCATGCGCGCAAACGACATGGTGCTCGTAAAGTAAGCACCGACGCCCATGGCGCAAAAGCCCAAAAAGATCAGGGCAGACATGACAAGGTTGTACGCGCGCGGCGACATCTCCTTGGCACGGCTTGCACCGGTCTCGATGGGGCCGTTCTGATAGCCCTGGATATCGTTCATACTTCGTCCTTTCAAAAAGCGCACGACAGCGCCGTAGGTGACAAGATTCCTGCCATTGTACCCGAATGCCGCACGTCCTTACCTACGGCGCTCGCCCTCAAGCGTACGATCAAAGGCCCAGACCCACCAACGCATCACGTGTGCCTGCGAGCCGTCTGCCCGCTCGCGCGTCTGGTCCTCCAGATACAACTCGGTCGCGTGCCCGCCAAAACGCACCTTATATGTTGCCGTACGGATGCCGTAGACCATCAGGCCAAACCCGGTGGTCGAGATAATTTCGTCGATCGTAAAACAACGGCCGTCGACCCAGCAGACGGTGACCGGCACGACCTGTCCGCCCGCGAGGATGCGGGCCACGACGTCCACATACTGCTTGTGCACGCGCCGAGTTTTGCCGTCTGTCTGTCGATATTCCATGCCTCCTATTATCGAACGCATGTTTGTATGTTGTAAAGCGAACAGACTGTGGTTTTGGAGTGTCGTAGTAATCGCACGTGTCCGCATGGCGTGTTAGCAAAAAGAACACCCGCGGTCAACAGGGCTAATATTCAATTTTAGTGCCAAAAAGTCCACTTCTCCCATCAGAACTCGGTAAAGAGACCCGCAGGAGGTGATACGATTTATCATGTTTTTGTAACGTGTCTGCAAACTTCGAGAAAGCCCATATATGGACGTAACGTTCTCAACCTTCCTCGGCCAAATTGTGTCGAACCCAGTCCTTGCCGTCACCGTGATCCTCGCGTTGGGTGCCATCTTCGTCAATGGATGGACCGACGCGCCCAACGCCATCGCGACCTGCGTCACTACGCGTTGCATGCCCGCCCGCGCCGCCATTCTCATGAGCGCCGCATTCAACTTCCTCGGCGTGCTCATCATGACGCACTTTAACGCGAGCGTCGCCAACACCATCTCACATATCGTCGACTTTGGCGGAAACAGCACCATGGCGCTCGCCTGCCTATGCGCGGCGCTGTTCTCCATCGTCGTCTACGGCGCCACAGCGTCGCGTTTTGGCATCCCCACCTCGCAAAGCCACAGCCTTATCGCCGGCCTGACCGGTGCCGCCATCGCCCTCGGCGGTGCGAGCAGCGTCAACGTCCACGAGTGGATGAAGGTCATCTACGGCCTGGCGCTCTCCATCGGCCTGGGCTTTGTCATGGGCTGGGTCCTGTGCAAGCTCGTCTCGATTCTTTTCGCCGCCGCCAACAGGCGACGTGCCAATGTCTTCTTTAAATACGCTCAGATCGCGAGCGCTGCGGCCATGAGCTTTATGCACGGCGCGCAGGATGGACAGAAGTTCATCGGCGTGCTCTTTTTAGGCGTGGCCTTTGCCAGCGGCCAGACGAGCGTCGGCGATGCAGGCATCCCCATCTGGATTATGCTGCTGTGCTCGGCCACTATGGGTATCGGCACCAGCGTGGGCGGCGAGCGCATCATCAAGTCCGTCGGCCAGAGCATGGTCAAGCTCGAAAAGTATCAGGGCTTCTCCGCCGACCTGGCGGGCGCCGCAAACCTGCTGCTTGCCACCCTTACCGGCATCCCCGTGTCCTCCACACACATCAAGACCTGCGCCATCATGGGCGTCGGTGCCGTCAAGCGCCTCTCAGCCATCAACTTCGGCGTCGTCAAAGACATGATGTTCACCTGGTTCTTCACCTTCCCCGCCTGCGGACTCATCAGCTTTGTCATGGCCAAGCTGTTCATGATGTTCCTCTAGTCAAACCGAACGTCCATCCGGACCGCATTACTTCGCCCACCCGTCTTCGCCTCGAAAGGACCCACCCATGGCAAAGAAACCCGATTCGTTCTACTTTGATAACTACGTTGCCTGCGCCGACCTCGCCGTTCAGGCAGCCGAGCTGCTCACCAAGATTTTTGAGAACTTTGACCCCGCGCAGATCCACGACATGCTCGATAAGATGCATGCGATTGAGCATGCGGCAGACAAGAAGCACCACGAGCTCGAAGACGCCTTGCTCACCGCCTTTATCACCCCGCTCGAGCGCGAGGATCTGGATCTGATGAGCTGCTCACTCGACACCGTGCTCGACCGCATCGAGGGCGTCGTGCAGCGCGTCTACTTCACCAACATCCAGAGCATCCATCCCGACGCCATCGTCATCGCTCACAAGGTGACTGACGCCTGCCGCGCCATGAAAGACCTGATGGTCGAGCTGCCCAACTACCGCAAGTCCAAGACCCTGCGCGAACTCGTCATCCAGATCAACACCATCGAGTCCGAAGCCGACGAGCTCTATATCAACGCCATGCGCAACCTGCACGTTAACGGCAAGGACCCGCTCGAGGTCATCGCCTGGCGTGACGTGTACGCCTTCCTGGAGTACTGCGCTGACTGCTGTGAGAATGTGGCCGATGTTGTGGATTCGATTGTCATGAAGAACAGTTAATTGGGGGTACGTGTCCCACCGGTCGCGGGCCCGACCACTAATACCTTTTTCACTCCGGCTGCAAGCAGAGTCGTTCAAAAGGTATTAGTGGCCGGGCCCGCTCCCTTACGTACCACCATTGGGAACTTTGGCTGATAGTTATAGCGCAATGGGGGTTTGGCTGAAGGGACCTTTGGTATCCGTTCGGACACTTTGGCCCTCGATGAGCGTTTGGCTGATTGCTGCTTTGGGTACTGTTTGGGTTACTTTGGGTTTGTTTGATTTTTAATTGTTGGAGGGCTTGTATGTCTTATTTGGATCTGGCTCGGGGTCGGTATTCTTGTCGTGAATTTCAGGATCGTTCTGTTGAGCAGGCTGTGGTGGATGCCATTGTTGAGGCTGGGCGGATTGCTCCTTCTGCTTGTAATAATCATCCAACCCGTGTGATGGTGTTGGATACGCCTGAGCTTCTGGAGAAGGCTGCTGCTTGTCAGCCTCGGTTTGCTCGTGATGGGTCTATCTTTGGCGCTCCGCTTATCTTCCTTATTTGCAGCGTTACCGGTGATGCTTGGGTGCGCCCGTATGACCAGATGAATTCTAGTGAAATCGACACCTCAATCGTGTGTGATCAGATGATGATGGAGGCCACCGAGCAGGGCCTGGGAACGTGCTGGGTATGCCATTTTAAGCCTGAGGTGGCGCAGGAGCAGTTCAATCTGCCCAAGGGCGTCTATCCCTATCACATGCTCGTCTGTGGATATCCTGCCGACCACATCGCCGATCCCGAGCATCGCGAGGCCCGTACCATTCCCCTCTCCGACTTCCTCCTCAAGTAGGTTTTGGGACATGCCTTAAAACCTACCCTTGACCGCTCACCCGTTCGCCGAGTTCTGCGCCATTATGTGCAGGGCTCGGTTTTTTATGTTACGCACTCCGGCACAGTCATAAAAAAGGACCCGCAAGCTGCGGGTCCTTTCTAGGCACTAAATTGTAGGCCGAATGTTAGTCCAGGTCGTCGGCAGCAAAGTTGTCGATCGGGGCGAAGGGATCGGCCACGGGGACAACCGGGTCAGCGACGGGCAGCGGCTCGGCGGGAACAGTCACTGCAGGAGAAGCGGCAGAACCGACCGGCGTGGAGGCCATCAGATCGGCCGGGAAGGAATTCTGGGCATCGTCCATGAAGTGCTGGATGAGCTTGAGATACTCTGCCTTGAACTCCTCACGGGAAGCCTTGAGACGATCGATCTCCTCGAGCTCGGCCTGCTTCTCGGTCAGAGCCTGGCGGATAACCTCGCGGGCCTTGGCGTCAGCCTCGTTGCGGATACGCTCAGCGTTCTCGTTGGCATCGTTGACGATGGTCTCAGCGGTCTGCTGGGCAGCGATCAGGGCAGCGGAAATCTGGCGCTCCTGAGCGGAGAAGTCAGGGGCGGGAGCAGCCACGGGGGCGGCAGGAACGGCCTGGGCGGTGGCATCCTGAGCTTGGGCAAGCTGAGCCTGCGCATCGGCAAGCTGCTGCTCGGTAGCAGTCAGGCGACCCTTAAGGTCGACGATCTTAGCGAGCATAGCGTCAACCTCGGAGGACAGCGTCTCCAAGAAGACGTCGACCTCAGCAGGATCGTAGCCACGCTTGGCCTCAGAGAAAGTCTGAGCCTGGATGTCTGCAGGGGTAATAGCCATAACAAGTCTCCTTTTTCATCGCCTCGGCGCTACACGCCCGACGTAAGTTACTAAGTCAGTTCTACACGAGTATACCTATAAGAAGCTGCAGAACCAGCCTCTGCACCAACTGCAACGCAATAATCGCAACGACCGGCGAAAAATCGATACCGCCCATCGGCGGGATGAAACGACGGAACAGGTTGAGCCACGGACCGCACACGCTATCAAGCACCGCGGCAATATCCTGAAGCAAACCACCCTGCTTCATGGGAATCCACGTCATAAAGCAGTAGACGACAATGAGCGTGGAATAGAAGTTGAACAGCGTGTTGACCAGCTGGACGATAGTGTAGATGTTGATGGGAATCTCCTCGTCTTGTCTTTACTTAAGGTAGCCGTCGGCACGAAGCTTCTTGAGATCGGAATCTTTGACCTCGCAACCGGCGGGCAGCACCATGAACACGCGGTCGCCCACCTCCTTGACCGTGGCACCCAGACCGCAGGCAAAGCCGTAAGAGAAGTCCAAGACGCGCTTGGCAACTTCGGTGCGTACGCCCACAAAAATCAGTGCGACAGGCTGCTTGGTGCGAACGCGGCGCACCACGGTCTCCACGTCGTCATAGCTCTCGGGGCGCAGGACATAGGCCGGCAGCTGCGGCGTGGCGTTGATGATATTGCTCGCATAGGCCGAGGCATCGCTCGGTGCAGGCGCGGGTGCAGCGGCGGCACGGGCGCGGGTATTCTCGGCGTAGCTCGACGGCGTGTCATAGGCACCAGGACGATAACCGCTCGCAACACTGTCCTGCGAGCGCGAAGGCGGGTTATACGTCGTGGCATGGCGGGAGTCATCGCCGACCAGCTGACCGGAGCGCGTATACACGGCAACCGACTCAGCTTCACCGCGGCGCGTCTGGCCAAGCAGGCCGTTGCTCGGCTCGTCTTGGGTGTAGAAGCCCTCGCCCGAAGCACCACTGTAGCCGTTGTTCTGATAGCCATCGTCGTAGCCGTCATCGTAGCCGTAGTCGTCGTCCTGGCCATAACCCTGGTCGTAACCCTGCTGGCCGCCCAAGTGCATCTTATTTTTAATCTCGTCAAGGAAGCCCATGGTTGTGTCCTCTCGCGGTTTAGTGCAGGCGCCCCGATAATCAGTGCGCACTTCAGAGCCTTATTTTACTGCAAACTCCGGGCTAAATACTACCCTGCCCAGGCGAACGAGCGTAGAGCCCTCCTCAAGGGCAGGCTCAAAGTCTTCGCTCATGCCGCAGGAAAGCTCAGGCAGGTTCAAATCGGGATGCGCCGCCTCCAGCTCATCCCTCAGCTCACGAAGCCCCGCAAAGGTGCGGCGTGCCACATCCTTATTCCCCCGGGGCGCCATAGTCATAAGCCCCTGTACGCAAATTCCCTCAAGTTCTGCAAGCTCACCCGCGGCGGCGCGAATCTCATCGGGTGAAAAGCCTCCCTTCGACTCCTCACCACTCACATTGACCTCAATGAGCACACGCTGGGGGCCGACGAGCTCGCCTGCCTCAATCTTGCGAACAGCACGGCTCGAGATCGCCTGCGCCAGATGCAGCGAACCCACCGAGTGAATCAGCTCGGCTGAGCCCAGCACCGCATTGATCTTATTGGTCTGCAGGTTGCCGATCATATCGAAGCGCACCTCGGGCAGCTCCGGATGCTCCGCCAGACCCGTGAGCTTGCGAACCAGCTCCTGCGGGCGGTTCTCGGCAAAATGGCGATACCCCGCCTGGATGGCGGCAACGGTCTCATCGACACCAACGGTCTTGGACACGGCAATGAGGCTCGCGGCGTCGTGGGGACGGCCCGCGCGATCGAGCGCCGCATAAAAACGTTCCAGAATCTGCTCGCGGCGAGCGCGCATCAAGTCCAAATAGTTATCCATTGCCAATCGCCTCCGCTGACAGCCAAACAAGTAGTCCCATGCTAACGCAAGAGCGCGGCCCCGCATGTGCAAGGCCGCGCTCACTTAGGTATTTACAATCTTTCGACGAACGGGGTTACTTACTCCTCGTCGTCCTCGCCATCGTCCTCATCCTCAAGATGATCGAGCAGGTAGCGAAGACCCTCGCTGACCTCGTTAACGGGCACCTTGGCAACGTAGCGTGCATCGACGGCGGGCCTCATGATAACACCCTCGCCCGAAGGCACGCGCATGCTCTCGAGCTCATCCTCATCAGTGCAGGCGATATCACCGGCAGTCATACGCTGTCCGGTCAACAGGAAGGTCAGACGGCAGGCGGCATCGATGGAAATCGAGGCGATGCGATCGAGATAGCGCGATACCATGATGGCGCGGCGCAGGTCGTCATAGTTGCTGTCGTCGTCCATAAAATCGCCCGTGTCCATGCGGTTAAAGGTGCGGAAGAACTTCTCGTAGGCGGCGTGCACTGGCTCGTCCTCGACGGCCAAGTTGCAGATGATGGACATGTCGTTGGTGACGAGCGCAGAAAGCGAAGAGCCCAGCACCTGGTAGACGGCCTCAGCCTCGGCCTCGACCGTGCCGACAAGCTCCTTGGGCAGCGAGATGTCGGCCTTGATCATATGACGCGTGGCGCGGCAAATCTGGCGAACCTTATCGGTCATGCGCTGCAGGTTAAAGTCGACGTAGATGATCGTCTGCAGCAAGCGGAAGTCGGAGGCGACCGGTGACTGCGTGGCAATCAGGTTGTAGCAGACGGCCTCCAGGTTGGCGCAGCGTGCGTCAATCGAAAGCGTGCGCTTCTTGGTCTTGGTGGCGAGCTTGCGGTCGTCGGTCACATAGGCCTTCACGGCATCGTGGAGGGCCAGATCGACGGCCTCGTAGATGCTCAGCATCTCGTGACGGGCCTCGATGAGCTGACGGGAAAACAGTTTGCGCATGGTTCACTCCAATCAGTTGGGTGCGGTCATGCCGCCCGCACAGTGAATACGCACCGGACCAGATCCGATCGGCTTGGGACTAGTCGCACCGATCAGCCAAAGCGGCCGGTGATATAGTCTTCCGTCCGCGAGTCCACCGGGCTGGTGAAGATCGCGTCGGTTTGACCATACTCGATGAGCGTGGCGGGCTCGCCGGCAACTTCCTGCAAGAAGAATGCGGTGTAGTCGCTAATGCGAGCTGCCTGCTGCATTGAATGCGTGACGATGATGATCGTCATCTCGGGCGCCAGCTCGGCCATCAGATCCTCGACCTTAGAGACGGACGTGGGGTCGATGGCGGAGCAGGGCTCGTCCATCAGAAGGACATCGGGTTGCACCGCAAGCACGCGCGCGATGCACAGACGCTGCTGCTGACCGCCCGAGAGCGCCAAACCATCCTTGTTGAGCTGATTGGATACCTCTTTCCAGAGGTTGGCGCGCTTGAGCGATTCTTCCACGATGTCATCGAGGTCACTTTTGCTAGTCACGCCCTGCAGACGAGGGCCAAAGGCGACATTCTCGTAGATGGATTTAGGAAACGGGTTGGGCTGCTGAAAGATCATGCCCACGCGACGACGGAGATCGACCGGGTCGACACCCTCGGCATAGATATCGTTGCCGTCGAGCGTCATGGTACCCTCGACGCGCGTGCCCTCGATCAGGTCGTTCATGCGGTTGATGCAGCGCAAAAACGTCGACTTGCCACAGCCCGAGGGGCCGATGAACGAGGTGATGGCATTTTTGGCGATATTGAGGTCGAGCCCCGTCAACGCATGAAAGTCACCGTACCAAAAGTTGAAATCCTTGGCCGTGATGGCCGCTTGCTCCAGCGTGGGAGCGGACTGATAAACGGACATGGGACTCCTTAACTAGCGGCGTTTGCGCGACAGGAAGCGCGCAAACAGGTTGAAGGCCAAAATGATCACTATCAGCAGGAGCGCGGTGCCGTAAGCTGCGTTCATGTTGATGCCGTCGTTGGCGAGCAGGTACAGGTGAACCGTCATGGGGCGGCCGGAATCGAGCGGCGAGATCGGCAGGTTGATGGCCTGGCCCATGGTGTAGAGCACCACCGCGGTCTCGCCGATGGCGCGACCGATGGCAAGCACGATGCCGGTGGCGATACGGCCAAAGGCAGAAGGAAGCACGATCTTGGAGACAACCTGCCACTTGGTGGCGCCCAGGCCATATGCGCCCCAGCGGATATAGCGCGGTACGGCGCGAATGGCTTCCTCAGTGGTGCGCATGACGATGGGGAGCATCAAAAGTGCGAGCGCCAGAGCGGCCGAGATCATCGAAAGGCCCAGACCCATGGCCTCGACAAACAAGGCGTAGCCAAACAGACCCATAACGATGGAGGGCACCGATGCCAGGGCGTCGGCGGCATAGCGAATGAGCTCGACGACCTTGCCCTGCTTGGCGTACTCGGCCAGATAGACCGCGGCCAGCACGGCGATCGGCGTGCAGATGAGCATGGCGAGCGCCGTCACGTAGACAGTCGAGACGATCGTGGGCCAAATTCCGCCCTCGGCGTTTACGCCCTGGGGCCAACCGAAGATAAAGTCGAGCGAGATATGCGGCAGACCGTTAACGACCACGTAGGCGATGATGGCGACCAGCACCAGCGTGGTGATATATGCCGCGGCGCGGAACACGCCGAGCATGATCTTGTTTGATAGGTCCTTGTTGATACGGCCCTTCTTACCGTGGGAAAGGGCACGCTTGATGCGCTCGCGCGACGAGGTCGTATCGACCGTCGTGTCAACGGAATCGGACATAGCCTACCCCCTCTTATTTTTGGAAATCAAACGGACGATGCCCACCAGCGCGGCGGAGATGATAAACAGGACCACGCCCATGCCAAACAGGGCAGAACGATGCAGGCCCGAGGAATAGCTCATATCGAGCGCGATCTGGCTCGTGAGCGTCGAGATGGGGCTCGAGATGCTGTCCGGGATGACCGGGGCGTTACCCACGACCATAAGCACGGCCATGGTCTCGCCGATAGCGCGACCCATGCCCAGCACGATAGCGTCCACGATGCCCAGCTTGGCCGCCGGCAGCACGACCTTGTAGATGGTCTGCCACTTGGTGGCACCCATGGCATAGGATGCCTCGCGGATGCCCATGGGAATGGAGTTAAGGGCATCGATGGTAAGCGTGGTGATGGTGGGGACAATCATGATGGCGAGCACGAACCAAGCCGTCAGCGCACCAAAGCCAAGGCCACCAGTCAGCTGAGCGATAAACGGACGGATGATGATCATGCCAAAGAAGCCGTAGATAATGGAGGGGATGCCCGCCAGCAGGTCGACGGCGGGGCTGATGAGCTTGCGCACGCGCTTGCTGGCAATCTCAACCAGATACACGGCGGTGCCCACGCCCAGGGGGACGCCCATGGCAAGGGCGCCGACAGTCACCAGACCTGAGCCGGCAAGCAGCGACATAATGCCGTAGTGGCCCTCGGAAGGTGCCCATGTAAAGCTAAAGAAGTCTGCCAGGCCAATATCGGTAAAGACGGGTAGGGCCGAGTACGTGGTAAAGACAAAAATCAGGATGACGGTGACGACCGCCAGGAACGCGCAGGCAAAGAAGATCCACTGCAGCGCTTTCTCTTTGAGATAAGTGCTACGCGATACCAGCGCCAGCTCACGCTTCTTGGGTGCCTGAGCCGTCTGCTCAGTCCGGGGGCTTTCCTGTGCTTCCATGCTACTCACTCCCCTTCCCGTCATTGGTGACGGGGATAAAGCCCGCCTCGCGAATCTGCTTGTCCATCTTCTCGGACGTCACGTAGTCGATGTAATCCTGAGCCTGCTTGGAAGGCGTTCCCTTCACAAAGAAGTAGAGGTCACGCGAAATGGGATATCCCCCGCTTGCAACCGTCTTCTCGGAGGCCTCAACATGATTGACCGAGACGGCCCTGACCGAAGTCTTGGCGTTGAGGCTATCGACGAAGCCCAGCGAAATGTAGCCGATGGCCCCACGCGAACGGGACACGACATCGCGCACCTGGCCCGTACCCGAAAGAACGGCCGAACGGCGATCGAACGGCGTGCCGTCCATCACGATAGTGCGGAAAGCCTCACGCGTACCGGAGGCCTCGTCGCGGTTGATAACCTGAATCTTCAGGTCCTCGCCACCGACCTCTTTCCAGTTGGTGATCTTGCCGGCGTAGATATCGCGGAGCTGCTCGGTCGAGAGGTTCTCAACAGGGTTGTCCTCATTCACGATGACCGCGATGCCGTCGTGCGCGATTACGATCGGGGTCAGACCCAGGTCCTGTTCGTCGGCGTTGAGGCCACGAGAGGAGCTGGCGATATCGGCCGTGCCGGCGCTGACGGCCTCGATGCCAGCAGATGAGCCCAGGCCAGAGACCAGCACGTCGATGCCGGTCTCCTCCTTAAAACCCTCGGCAGCAATCTCGGCGATGGGAAGGCACGTCGTGGAGCCAGCCACAGTAATGGAAGAGGTGGAGGATCCCGAAGAGCAGGCGCACAGCGTGAGCGTGAGCACCGCGGCGCTCAGGAGCGATACGATCTTTCTCATAGCATCACGCCGATCGCAGCATGGCGCCCACAGGTCCCGCCCTCGTTGCGATAGGAATAAAAGCGGTCGTTTTGACGCACGGTGGAAAGTTTGGTGTCCACAATGCCATTCACATCGACACCGGCATCCACCAGCGCCTCGCGAATGGCGGCGGAAAGATCGAGCATACGGGAAGCGGTAGCATCGATGCACGCGAACTCGGCGGCAAAGCGATCCATAAGTTCTTGGGACACCTCATACTCGTCGCCCAGGATATGGGGCCCAATATAAGCAGAGATGTCCTCCGGCGTGCAGCCAGCCGCCTCGCAGAGTGCTTGGCAGGCCTTGGCGGAAATGCGTGCAATCGTGCCCTTCCAGCCAGAATGCACCACGGCAAAGCCGCCGGGAGCCACCAGCACCACGGGAACACAATCGGCAAAGCAGAGCATCACGGGCACCTTATGCGCCGTGCAGACGAGGGCATCACAGCCCTCGGCAATCTGCTCACGAATGATCTCAAGATCATCAGCACCGTTCGAAGTCACCGTAACGATGCGATCCCCATGTACCTGATTGGGAACAAGCAGGTTGTGTTCGCACTCGGCAGCTCCCATGGCATCAAGCGCACGACGACGATTTTCTTGAACGGAAAAGGGGTCATCGCCTACATGCGAGCCCAAGTTGAGCGAGGAGTACGGTTCTTCGGAAACGCCACCGGTGCGCTCGGTAAAGGCAAAACGGACATTTGACGTCGTGCCCTCCACCAACGTAACTCCATCATGGTCGACACGCGAAACTCTGTCCGCACGTGCTGCCATACTAAAGCCTCCTAATAACACAAGTACCGCGGCATCGCCGCTGCAGTCCGCATGTACGCGGCTGTCATACTTCCTTAAAAGGATACCCGCTGCACCAAGGGCAAACGTAAAGGGAACGTAAAGAGATTGGAGGCTTTCGTTTACAAAAGCGAAACAAAAAAGGGATGCATCCAAATGGACGCATCCCCATACAAAACGCTGAGAACAACCGATTAGAAGCTGCCGCGCTTCAGGAAGTCGGGAAGCTCGAACTGATCGTTGCCGAAGTTAGGAAGCTCGGTGCCACCGACGTTGCGGGTCGGAGCGGCCTGAGCCGGGCTCGTGGCAGGAGCGGTGCGCTGCGGCTCAGCGGAGGCAGCGGCCTTGCTCTGAGACTGCTGAGCAGCAAAGAGCTCGTCCTGACGGTTGACGTTGGAGTCGGAGAAGCCCGTAGCGATGACGGTGATACGCACCTGATCGCCCAGGGACTCGTCGACAACGGTACCGAAGATGATGTTGGCCTCGGGGTCGACGGCGTTGGCGACAACGTCGGCGGCGTCGCTGATCTCCTGGATGCCCAGGTCCTTGGAACCGGCGATGGAGAGCAGCACGCGCGTGGCACCATCGATGGAGCTCTCGAGCAGCGGGCTGGAGATGGCCTGCTGGGCAGCGTCGACGGCACGGGTGTCCCCAGAAGAGGTACCGATACCCATCATGGCGGTACCGGCCTGCTTCATGATGGTCTTAACATCGGCGAAGTCCAGGTTGATGATACCGGGGACGGTGATGAGGTCGGTGATGCCCTGGGTGCCCTGGGAAAGGACGCCATCGGCAATCGCGAAGGCCTCGAGCATGGTGGTCTTCTTCTCGGCGATGTCGAGCAGCTTATCGTTAGGGATGACGATCATGGTGTCGACGCAATCGGAGAGGGTCTTAATGCCCTCCTCGGCGCTCTTCTTGCGCTTGCGGCCCTCGAAGGTGAAGGGCTTGGTCACGACGGCGACGGTCAGCGCACCGACCTCGTTCATCGCGATATCGGCAACGATGGGAGCAGCGCCGGTACCGGTGCCACCGCCCTCGCCGCAGGTGATGAACACCATGTCGGCACCAGCGAGCGCCTCGGCAATGTCGTCGCGGGACTCATCGGCAGCCTTGCGGCCAACCTCGGGGTTGGCGCCGGCGCCCAGGCCGCGGGTAAGGTCGGTGCCGATGTGCACCTTGATATCGGCATCAGAGATCGCGAGTGCCTGAGCATCGGTGTTGATGGCAACAAACTCGACGCCGCGGATGCCCTCTTCGATCATTCGATTGACCGCGTTGGTACCGCCGCCGCCGACGCCGACCACCTTAATGACGGCAAGGTAGTTGTTGATCTCTGTCTCGTGCATGTCGGTCCTCCGAACAAAGGTTATAGCCATAGCATGGGTCGACCCCTGCGCACATTAACCTTCAGGTTGAAAGTAAATGCAAAGGTAAACCGTATTATGTTTGCACATTATGAACGTATCAGTCAAATAATTGACCGTGAAAACCAAACAAACCAGATAAACGGCGTGGTATGGCCCCTCAACAAAGCATCAACCAGCGCTACGAGGTCGGAGCGTTCCTAAATGTATAGTTACCCGGAGAGCGCACATTGATATACGTTACGCCCTCTACCTGCGAAAGCAGCTTGGTGACTACGCGCTCCTTCTTGACGATATCGTTCGAATCGCCCAGCGACACCTCAATGCCGTTATTGAGGTTTGCCGAGATGGCTTCGACCGAAGGCGTGGAAATATCCTTGACTTGTCCCAAGAACTCGCTCGAAAAACCACGCACATAATCCAAGCCAGCCTTAACGGCCTTGGAGCTCACTGCCTGGCCGGAAACCGGAGCGACATCCGCCGAGACATCAGTCAACAACACCGCGCCATAGTGCTTAGCGAGCGCCAGCGCGGCATCGATTCCGGTCAAGGTATTTGAGCCCTGCCCTGTCGTGATGACGTTGCCCTGATCGTCCACTTCGACCGACGTCGACAGCGGGGCGATCCAGGTGTCATCATCCCCGATGGCCCAGGCAAGGTCATCGGAGCTGATATAGGCAATTGCGATGACCTTGCGCTCCATCGGCGTAATGATGAGCGTATGCGGGAACTGACGCTGGACATCCACGCCCGAGACCCACGGGTTCTGCTTGAGGTCCTCGGTAATCTGGTCGGGATCGACGTTAAAAAGCGACGTTCCCTCGGGCAAATCGATCAGCTGGATAGCATCGTGCTTCGTCACATGCTCGCTGCCTTGAATCTGAATATCAGTGGCGGTAAACAATCCAGAGTTAATCACCACGATAGCAACGACGACGAGCACGGCCAAGACGGCCAAAACGCCGCCCACGATTTTGCCTTTGCCTGTAACGACAGAAGCGGCGTCTGATGTTTTATTTGCCATCGCCCTAAGTAAAGACAACGGGTTGACGCCTTTTTTACCCGAAGGCTTCTTGGCGGTAGCCGGCACCGATGTCAGCGAGCGCGGTTTCGATGCGCCCAGCGTGCGACTCGGACGCGCCGCCTTAGTTCCTGTCGAGGGCTTAGGAGTTGCCATAGGACGGGCAGGCTTGACGCCCATAACAGGCTTTGACGTCACCGAGGGACGCGAGGACTTTTTTGCGGCCGGACGATTACCGAGCTGCGAGCCGACAACCGGACGACTGGTCTGTCGAGCATGCCCGACAGGCTTAGAGTGCGCGACGATATTGCGTTGAGGTTTGGCAGGCGCGCCGGAACGCCCTCCGGCGCGGCGGAAGGTGGGTTTCGATGCTCTAGAAGCCGAGGAATTTAACTTCCGGTCTGAGCTCGATGCCATACGCCTCCCTCACCTTTCCGTGCACATGTCTGATAACCGCGGCAACGTCATCGGCCGAGGCAGTTCCGTTATTAACGATAAAATTAGCGTGAACGGGCGAAACTTCCGCGCCGCCAATCGAAAAACCCTTTAATCCACAATCCTCGATAAGCTTGCCCACGCTCGCATCGGGCGGGTTGCGAAAGACCGACCCGCAGGATGCGCGACCCATGGGCTGTGTACGCTTGCGCCTCGTCAGGTACCGCTCCATGCGCTCGCGAATGTCGGCCTTGGGCGCCGGTTTAAGCTTGAGCACGCACTCGAGGATGATCTCATTGCGGGGAAGGCTACATTCGCGGTAGCCCCAAGTGATCTCGGACCCCGCATAATGTTTGATACCGGATGCCGGGTCAAACGTTACGACATCCTCAACCAGCGAGCCAATCCACTCGGTCCGTGTGCCGGCATTCATAGATATCGCACCGCCGACCGAACCAGGGATGCCAACGGCAAACTCAAGGCCCGAGAGGCTACGCGACAGGGCATCGTTGACCAGGCGCGCAAACATCACGCCCGCACCGACCGTCAGCGTACAACCGTCATCGGCAACAACCGTGCGCTGAAACTCACGTCCGAGCGAAATGACGGCGCCGCGATAACCGCCATCGGCAACCAGCAGATTGGAGCCCTTGCCGATGATGACCCACGGCACCTGCTCGCGATCGAGCACCGCCACGGCGCGGCGGAGGGCATGATAGCTATGGCACGTCACAAAGAGGTCGGCCTTGCCGCCGATACGATAGCTCGTATGACGCGCAAGGCGCTCGTCCTCGATCACATCCGTGTCGATCATGCCCGAGAGCGCCATGACGGCGTTAAACAGACCCATTAGACTTAAGCGTCTTTCTTGGCAGTCAGATACTCAATGAACTCGGGACCGACGGTCGTAACGTCACCGGCACCCATAGTGAGCAGCAGGTCGCCCTCGCCCACCATCTGCTCGAGCTCCTGATTGAGCTCAAGACGGCTGGAGCAGTACACGACCTCCTTGCCAGGATGCTTGGCGCGCACGGTATCGGCGAGCATCTTAGAGGTGACACCCGGAATGGGCATCTCGCCAGCCGAGAACACATCAATCAGCAGCAGTTTATCGGCATTGGCAAATGCATCGGCAAAGTCGTCGCACAGGGCCTGCAGGCGCGAATAGCGGTGCGGCTGGAACACGACGTCGACGTGCTTGTAGCCCAGCGACGAAGCAGCAGCAAGCGTCGCCTTGATCTCGGTGGGGTGATGGCCGTAATCATCGACCACGGTGATGCCATCGATATCGCCCACGTGGGTAAAGCGACGGCGGACGCCCTCAAAGCTCGAGAGCGCCTTGGCGGCGGCGTCGATGTCAAGGCCCAGGACATGGGCGACGGTGAGCACCGCCGTGGCGTTGAGCATGTTGTGGCGACCGGGATTGCTCTTGATCTCCACAGCGTGCTCAGTGCCGTCCTCAAAGCGAACGATAAAATCGCTCTGGATGCCCTTGACATCCGGGTGCATGCAGACGATGTCGTTGTTCTCGGCAAAGCCGTAGGAAAGCACGTGACGACCCGTCGACTTGGCGAGCTCGACCAGATGCGGGTCCTCACCGCAGACGATGACGGTGCCGTCCTCGCCCACCAGGCTCATGAATTTGGCGAAAGTTGCCTCGATCTCCTCGATACCCGAGTAGTGATCGAGGTGGTCGGCCTCGACGTTGGTCACGATGACCACGTTGGGGTTCAGGAACAGGAAGGAGCTGTCGGACTCGTCGGCCTCGGCGACAAAGTAGTCGCCCGAGCCGTTCTTGCCGTTCGTGTCATAGCCCTCGACGATGCCACCGATCAAGAAGCTCGGATCCAGACCCATGCGGTCGAGCATGGTGGCGCACATCGAAGACGTGGTGGTCTTGCCATGCGTGCCGGCAACAGCGACGGTGGTGTAGCCGTGGCCCAAAGCAGAGAGCATCTTGGCACGGGGCCACACGGGAATACCAAGCTCGCGAGCGCGCACGAGTTCAGGGTTGGACTCCGGAATAGCGGTGGAGACAACAACCACGTCGGGCTTGACCTCGTCGATCGTGGCGGCCTCATGGCCCACATGCACCTTCACACCAGCGCGGGTAAGCTGGCGGATATAACGTGACGTCTTAAGGTCGGAGCCGGTAACGGCATAACCGCGCTCGTGAAGAACGAGGGCGATGCCGCTCATGCCGGCGCCGCCGATACCGATAAAGTGGGCGCTCTTAAACTCGGGCGCGGAGGTTGCAGTCTGGGAATCAGCCATGTGCTCGTGTACTCCTTGCGTAAACACTGCCTGTAACCCGTTAACTGTACCGCACCTACCGCATCAGCGCGAGGGCGACCGACGATATCCCGTCTAACTAACGCAAACCCTCTACCGCATCCGCCAGAAGAGCGGCGGCCCTATCCTGAGCCAGACCACGCGCCGCCTGACGCATGGCGTCGCGCGCCGCCGCGTCATCGACCAGGTGCAGCAGTTCATCGGCAAAGGCAGAACCGTCGATATCGGCATCGGCGCAGAGCACGCCGGCCCCAGCGTCGACCAGATAACGGGCATTGGTGGTTTGGTGGTCGGCCGTCGCATGCGGGTACGGCACGAGCACCGAAGGCACGGCGAGTGCAGCGATCTCGGCCACGCTCGATGCGCCCGAACGCGAGAGCACCAAATCGGCAGCAGCCAGCATATCGCCCATGTTGTCGATGTAAGGCTGGACGCGGTAACGCTTCGCCTCCTCGGGCGTCAGCGCCAAAGCGCGCTCGGTCTCCTCAAAGCCGTCGGCACCCGTCGAATGCAACACATAGAGGTTCTTGCGCGAAAGCAGCTCGTTTTTGAGCGAAGCCACACGCTCGTTGAGGTGCTGGGCGCCAAGTGAACCGCCAAAGACGAGCAGCAGCGTAGCGTCCTCGGGAACGCCAAGTGCCTTGCGGCCGCGAGCGCGATCGCCCTCGATCACCGAGCGACGTACGGGGTTGCCGGTCATGAGCACGTGGTCAGGGTCACCTTCGCGCTCAAAGACCGAACGCGCTGCCGGCACCGAGATGCACACGCGGGCGGCGTGGGAGTTCATCATCTTGTTGGCCAGGCCCGGAACAGAGTTCTGCTCATGCAGCAGATACGGAACGCCCGCGCCCTTGCACCACCCCAGCAGCGGAACCTCGACATAGGCACCAAAACCAATGGCGGCATCGGGCTTGCCGACCTTTGAGAAATGACTGGCGAGCACACGCTTGGCTTTGTTGACACGCCACAGCGAGGTCAGCGCCGTCCAAGGACGGGAGCGGTCGAAGCCCGTGACCGTAATGGGCACAAAATCAAACCCAGCCTCGGGGACCAGACGACCCTCGAGCTTGCGCGACTGGCCCACGAACACAACGTGGTGGCCACGGTCACGCAGCTCTTCGGCCAAGGCGAGCGCGGGGTTGATGTGCCCGGCCGTGCCGCCGGCTGCAATAGCAACGGTCATTTTATCGGTCATGGTAGTCCCTTCGTACACGCGGTCCCTGGTCGTCGATACGCAGACGCGCCGACGGGTCCGAGTTCAAATCGATTCGATTATATCCGCCGCCCGCGTTGCGAGGGCTGGGGCGCTGAGGACGACCTTGCGGCGCCGTTCGCTGACGCGGGCGGGCTGCCGGCTCGGTCGCAGAGCCATCCAGGACGGTAAAACCGTTACGCGAAGATCGCTCGCCGCGCACGTGGGGCACGCCGGCGGTACTCTCATCCATAACGGCAAAGCTCTCGCGGCGGCGGTCATACTCATCGCGGCGGGCGCTCTCGTACGAAACGCGCAGGATCAACCCGGCAAGCATGAGCGACACAATAATCGACGAACCGCCGTAGCTAATAAACGGCAACGGTTTGCCCGTCATGGGAAACACGTTGAGGATGCCCAGCGCGTTAATCAAAAACTGCACTGCGAGAATGACCGCGGAGCCAGACGCCATAAGCGCGCCCCGGCGATCGGTCGCCTGCTCGGCAATGCGAAACGCCGAGTAGATCAGCATCGCAAACACCAAGAAGAACAGCACGGTTCCGACAAAACCGACTTCCTCGCCAATGATGGCCAAGATGTAGTCGTTGTGTGCCTCGGGCAGATACGAGTACTTCATGGTTGAGTTGCCGATGCCACGGCCGAACAGACCGCCCGAGGCAAAGGCCATGATGGCAAGCGTGGCCTGATAGCCGTCACCATACTCGTCGGCCCAAGGGTTCAAGGCAACCTGAATACGCACCATACGGTACGGCTCTGCGACAAGCGCAATCACGATCACGAGAATGCCGAAGATTAGCACGCCGATGATAAATCTGGGGTCGAGACCCGCAAACAACGCCATGCACATGAGGGTCAACAGGATGATCAGGACAGTACCGAAATCGGGCTGGATAAAGATCAGAAAGAGCGAAATGCCCAGGTAGATGCCCATCTTGCGAAGGAATTCGTTGATGTTGCCACCGGGCGAAAAAAAGCGATCAAGCATGATGGCCGAATACGCAATGGCAAATGGCTTTAAAAACTCGGAAGGCTGGAACTGAATGCCGGCGATGTTGAGCCAGCGCGTGGCGCCACGGCTGCCGCTGCCCACCAAGAACACCAGAAACAGTAGCCCTATCATGCCTATGAGGAAGATCCTGAGCACATCCTCCCCAAACCAGCTGTCCGGCAAAACGCGCACGATGGCAATCAGCGCCAGAACACCGACCACGGCAAACGCGGCCTGTCGACCCAGAAAAAACGTCGCCGAGCCATTCTCGTGCAGCGCCTCGACCGAAGACGCCGAGTACACCATCAGCAGGCCAAAGCATACCAAGGTAAACAAGCAGGCCATGAATATCAAACGGGGGCGCATGATACGGGCGGGAACGCCGGCAATATAGCGTTCGCTAAACGACTGCCCGCCGCGGCTGGAACGCGGTGTGGTGCGACGTGAGGAAGCACGGTCCGAGTCGGGCCTCCTCATACCTTGTCGGGGGCTCTCCTCTCTCACCGCAACCCCTATTCCATTTGTGATTTCGCTGTAGCGGCAAGCTGGGCCACGTAGTCCTTAAACACGCGGCCGCGCTCCTCATAGCCCGAGAACTCATCGAACGAAGAGCAGGCAGGAGAAAGTAAGATCACGTCACCACGGCTCGAAAGCGAACGGGCAACGTCCACGGCGTCGCGCAGGTCATCCGCCTGGGCGATATCCACATCGCCATCGACATCAGCCTCGTCCATAGCGGCGGTGAAGCGCTCGCGCGCATCGCCAAAGCAGACGACCGAGCGCACGTTATCCATAACGACGCGCGCGAAGTCCGTGAGCGGCGTGCCCTTATCGTGGCCGCCGAGCAGCAAGATCACGTCGTCATCGGGAAATGCCGTCAGTGCCTTCTCGACCGCATCGGTGTTGGTCGCCTTGGAATCGTTGACGTAGCGCACGCCGTCAATCTCGCCACACGGCTCCACACGGTGCTCGAGCGGCTGGAACGAGGCAAGACCGCGGCAGACACCATCGACATCGGCACCGACCGCCAAGGCAGCCGTGGCAGCGCATAGGGCATTGATAACATTGTGATGGCCCGAGATCTTGAGCTCGGATATAGCGATGAGCGGGGTCTCGACACCCTTCAGACGCACGATCATCTTGCCATCGCGCACAAAGGCGGCATCCTCGCCCTCAGGCTCGTCAAAGGCAACCTTGCAGATGCGACGACCCGGCGTGTAGATGTACTCATCGAACTCGTGAATGCCGGCGTCTTCGACGTCGACAACCACCAGATCGTCATCGGCCATATTGTCAAACAGTTTGATCTTGGCAAGCGCATAGTTCTTATGGCTCTTATGCCAGCCCAAGTGGTCGGGAGTGATGTTGAGCAGCACCGCCACGCGGGGGTGGAGCTCGGTTGTCGTAGCAATCTGATAGCTCGAGAGCTCAGCCACAAACCACTCGTTATGGGCTCGGCCGTCAATCTCGTTGACCGGCGGCTCGCCGATGTTGCCGACAGCAACGCTGGCCTCGCCGGCAGCCTTAAGCAGATAATCAGTCAGCGACGTGGTGGTCGTCTTGCCGTTGGTGCCCGTGATGGCAATCCAGTTATCGGGCGACAGGCGATAGGCAAACTCGGGCTCACCCATAATCTGGGCGGCATGCTCGCGCCCGGCCTTAAAGAAGCCCGAGAACTCCGAGATGCCCGGGCACGTCACGCATACGTCATAGGCGCCCTCGACCTGTTCGGTCCCATAGACAAACGACGCACCAGCAGCCTCGAGCGCACGCGTGGCGTCATTGGGCTCAGAGGTGCCACCGCCATACACGGTAACGGCACTTACGCGCTCGGGATGTGCCAGCGCCCAGCGGGCGACATCGAGACCGGATTTGCCCTGACCCAAAACGAGCAGGCTAAAGACATCAGCAAGAGACATGAAAGACCACTATCCCAACTGGAAGAACAGAGCAAGGCCAACGGCACCAAAGGCCGCAGCGATAATCCAAAAACGGATGACGACCTTGGTCTCGGCCCAACCCTTCTTTTCGAAATGATGATGGATGGGCGCCATAAGGAAGACGCGCTTGTGCGTAAAGTGGAAGTAGACAACCTGAATCATGACCGACAGGGTCTCAACGATAAACAGGCCACCGATGATGAGGGAGACGACCTCGGTGTTGGTCATGATGGACGTGCAGGCAAACGCGGCGCCCAGGGCAAGCGAGCCGGTATCGCCCATAAAGATGCTCGCCGGATAGCAGTTGAACCACAGAAAGCCCAAGCAGGCACCGGCACACGCGGTGCAGAAGATGGACAGGTTCACGTCTCCGTGCAAAAACGCCATGGCGGCCATGGCGAGCATGGCGATCATGGAGGTGCCGCCAGCAAGACCGTCAAGGCCATCGGTCAGGTTCACGGCATTAGAAAGACCGGCGATCATCAGCCAGCAAAAGACAATGTAGAGCCACGGGAACGAAAGGCCGCAGATGGTGGTCGAAAGAACACCGAGGTCAATCGTCAGGCCGCCGGGAAAACGAATCTCGGGGGCGACGCCGCACCAGTTGACGGCAAGTACCGTAAAGGTGACACAGATAATGGTTAGGCCGATCATCTTGGCATGGGGCGTCAGACCGAGCGAGCGCCCATGCGTAACGGAGGTCAGGTCGTCGATCAGGCCCAGCACGCCGGTCGCCAGCGTGGCGAGCAGCACGAGTACGAGCTCGGTGGTGAGCTTGCCCATCAGCAGGCAGGTCAGCGAGATCGCGACGAGGATGACAACGCCACCCATGGTGGGCGTTCCCTGCTTAACCAAATGACGCTTGGGGCCGTCGGCACGAACCTGCTGGCCGATACCCTCGACCTTCAGCAGCTTGATCCACCACGGCATGAGCAGCAGCGCAATGGCGGCGGCGATGCCAAGCCCCAAAAAAGCCTGATACGTTGGATACGAGGGATTTCCGAACATGGGCTAGCACACACCTTCCACAAAGCGGTCGAGCTCAACAAAGCGGGAACCCTTGACCAGTACAACATCATGTTTTTCAAGCGCGCCGCCCATGCGGTCGAGCACCTGCTGATAATCGGAGAACACCTGGATGCGGTCCTCGTCCATGCCCATCATGCGTGCGGCATCGGCCATAAGCTGGGCCAGCTCACCACCCACGCACGCCAGCATGTCGAGCTTCTTGGCGGCGGCATAGGCGCCCACGAGCTCATGCATGCGAGGAGCCTCATCGCCCATCTCGCCCATCTCGCCCAGGATCGCCATACGAGACCCCGTGCACGAAAGCGAGCACAGCAGATCGAGGCCAGCAGCCATGGATTCGGCACTGGCGTTATAGGAATCGTCGATGACGCGGGCGCCGCTCTTGGCGCGCTTGATCTCCTGGCGGTGACCGGTGATCGTGAGGCCTCTAAAGGCAGCATCGATCTGCTCGGGCGTCACGCCCAGGCGATAGGCAACTGCGGCGGCCTTAACGGCATTTGGGACGGACTGCACGCCGGGGATGGCAAGCATGGTATCGATCGTCTCACCCTGGCCAAAATCGAGCGTAAAGACCGGACGGCCCTCGTCATCAACACGAATGTCGCGGGCGCGGACCTCATCATCGTCCGAGACGCCGGCCAGCATCACGTCGATACCAGCAGGCTGGGCGAACGTATCGCGAATGAACGGTGTAAAGTCGTCCTCGCCGCCCAAAACCAGCAACGGCAAGAAGTCGCCGGCGGCGCACATACCCTGGACAATCTCGGCCTTAGCGCGGGCGATGTTCTCGCGGCTGCCCAAAATGCCGATGTGAGAGGTACCAATCTTGCTCACGATGGCAAGGTTGGGATTGGCGGACTGGGACAGGCGCTCAATCTCGTGGAAATGGTTCATACCCATCTCGAGCACCAGGACCTCGGTATCGGCCGGAGCGGAAAGCACCGTGAGCGGCATGCCGATCAGGTTATTGAAATTGCCCTTGGTGGCCCAGACACGATAGCGCTTGGCGAGCACGGCGGCGAGCACGTCCTTGGTCGTCGTCTTGCCGATGGAACCGGTAATGCCAACGACCAGGCAGCCAAGCTCCAGGCGATACGTGTGCGCCAAACGCAGCAGAAACTCCTCGGGATCATCGGTCAGCAGGATGGCGCACCCCTTGTCCTGCGCCAGCGAGACCAGCTCGGCCTCGGGCTCACGCGTCATCACGACGGCGCCGGCACCCGACTGGACGGCACGGGAAGCAAAATCATTGCCGTCGACGTTTTCACCGGGAAAGGCGACGAAAATCGTCCCTTCCTCGACCTGGCGCGAGTCGATAACGCACCCGCGGCATACCCGATCGGCTTCTCCCGTCACGGTTCGGGCCCCTGTTGCGGCCGCGAGGTTGTTGACGGCGATCTCTATCATTGCAGCTCCCCTGTAAACCTAATAATGCTATCGGCGTATTGTATCCCAGCGCCGCGCATGCGTGGTGCAGGGCATGTGAACACCCTCATATGGGACAACAAACCACGCCCCAAAGATTGTAACCCCCTACTTCGTGTGCGGGATACCCAGCACGTCGAGCGCGTTGGCCATAATGGACTGGAACGGCACCGCAGCGGCATCTGAGCCGCTCGGCGTTCCGTCGAGCGTGATATAGCACAGCACCTTGGGCGATTGTGCCGGTGCAAAGCCCATAAAGGACGACATGTAGTTCTCCTTGAGGTAGCCGCCGTTCTCGTCGGCACGTTCGGCCGTACCGGTCTTACCCGCCACGTCATAGCCGTCAACCGCGCCGCCAACGCCCGTTCCCTCGGACACGACCGTCTGCATGCACGATGTCACCTGGGATGCGGCGTCCTCCGAAATCGCGCGCTCGCCTTCGCCCCAGTCCTTCTCGTCGCCTTTGCTGGACTTATAGAAGTGCGGTGTCATCATCACGCCGCCGTTGGCGATGCCGCCCACGGCACGTGCGATCTCAATCGGCGAGACAGACAGTGCCTGTCCAAAGCTCATCGAGCCCAGCGTGGCGCCGTCATACTGGTCACGCTCCTTGACGATACCCAGGCTCTCGCCCGGAAAATCTACACCAGAGCTGTGACCGATGCCCCACTTGTCCACATAGGTGGCAAAGTCGTCGGCACCGATCTTGCGCCCCACCAGGACAAAGCCCACGTTGGACGAACGGCGCATCATCTCGCGCACATCCATGGTCATGGCGTAGTCGCGCTTGTCGGCATCGGTGACGGTATCGTCGCCCACCTTGATGCTCGCCGGCACCTCAAACGACGTACTCGATCGCACGACACCCAAGTCGAAGCCGGCGCCCGCCACGAGCGTCTTAAAGACCGAGCCGGGCTCGTAGGCGTCGGTGACCAGGCGCAAGTTCATATCCTCGGTCTTGGCGTTTTCCAGATCGGTCTGGTCGTAAGTCGGATACGAGCAGGCTGCCAAGATCTCGCCTGTCGTAGGATCGGTGACCAGCGCCGAGCCGTTCTTGGCCTTTGTCTTCTCGACAGCCTCTGCCAGGGCATCCTCGGCCGCACGCTGGATATTGACGTCGAGCGTCGTCACGATATCAACGCCGTCGACCGCAGCCACCTTTTTATAGGCACCGCCCGCGATATAGCTGCCGTCCCTCGCGCGCTCGCGTACGAGAGAACCGTTCGTGCCGGTCAGAAGCTTGTTGTATTGCTTTTCGAGACCCGTCAAGCCGTCGTTGTCTACATTCACTACACCCAGCACCTGCGATGCCAGATTGCCGTATGGATATACACGCTTCATGGCCTGCTCAAAAAGCACGCCGGGCAGGTTCTTCTTCTCCAGCGCCGCAACATCGTCTTCGTCCACCTGGCGCTTGATATACACCCAGGTTCCATCGGACTCGACGAGCTTGCGGCAGGTCTTTTTATCGATTCCAGTTGCCTTGACCAGCGCCGACACCGTCTTGTCAACATCCTCGACAAGCTGCGGGTTCACGGCGATGTTGCGACATTCGACCGACGACGCCAACACGTTGCCGTTGCGGTCGTAGATGGTGCCGCGTTTGGCATAGAGGGTCTGCGCAAGCAGGCGGCGCGCATCGGCACGCTCGCGCAGTTTATCGGCTTCGACAATTTGATAGTCGGCAAGGCGAAAGACGCCCAAGCCCAAGCCAAGCCCAATGAAGCCCATGACGGCTTTGCGGCGAGGCAGAGGCGCGCCTGTGAGCCATTCGGTCGACGAACTCTTGCGCGACCTGGTGTTATGCACTTGAGGGCCGCCCGAGCCGCGAAGTCGCGACGCCGGGTCGTTGCCACGGGACTGCCCGGCGTTGTAAGATTGCCGACCCGTTCCTTGATAACCAGAACGTCCCCGCGACGAGGGACGTCCAGAACCGCGGCCCCCATCGGAACCGCGGCGATAGTCATTTGTCATACTCAGCTACCGTCTTGCTACTGAGCGGTCGCGGTCGCGTTGGCGCCCGCGGCTGCATCCTGCGAAAAGTCAAGTGTAACGCTCTCGCTGGGCTCCACCATGCCATAAGCGCCCGCAAGGTCGCGAATGCGCGTGTCGGCGCCATAGACCGAATGCATGACCTCCAGGTCGGAGCTCTCATCGGTCGCCTTTTCGAGCGTGTTGGTAAGCTCGGCGTTGCTGTTGAGCACCTGGGCCGTAACGCCGGCGAGCGCCACGCGGGCGACGCCGATCGTCATGAAGATAGCCGCAATGATGCAAAACGTTTTAAGAACGCTCATGAAAACCGGGCTTACCACCTGGTTTGCCTGACGGCCCGCGCCCGTGTAGACATCAAAGCGCGGCGCGCGCTGCTCACGGGGAGCAACGGGGGCCTGCGGCGTCTCACGATAGGCGGGCATGGCGTTCATATCATAGGCGAGTGCTGCGTTTGAGGTGTTGTAGCCCATGATATGCCGCCTCCCATCCCGAGTACGTTGGTAGTGTGTTTAAGCTTCGTTTGTGGTACGAGCGGGAGGTCCAATATCGCGCGGTCGCGTCTACAGACGCTGCGCCACGCGGATCTTGGCTGATCTCGCCCGAGGGTTGCGCGCAACCTCATCGGGTTGGGCAACCAGGGGTTTGCGGGTGATGACCTTGAGTATCGGCACGTTGCCGCACACGCACACCGGAATCTCCGGCGGACACGTGCACCCCTGGCTCATCTCCTTAAAGTGGTTCTTTACGATACGGTCCTCGAGCGAGTGATACGAGATGACGCAGATGCGTCCGCCCGGGTTGAGCCACCTTGTGGCGGCGTCAAGCCCTCGCTCGAGCACATCGAGTTCGTGATTGACCTCGATGCGAATGGCCTGGAAACTTTTCTTGGCTGGGTGTCCGCCATGCCGACGAGCGGCAGCGGGGATACCAGCCTTGATGATCTCGACAAACTGACCGGTGGTTTCGATCGGCTCATGCTCGCGGCGGCGCACGATCTCACGCGCGATCTGCGAGGCGAACTTCTCTTCGCCATAGACGCGTAGAATCCGGGCGAGGTCGTGTTCGTTATAGGTGTTGATGACCTCAGCTGCGTTTAAGGTGTTGTTACCCGGATCCATCCGCATGTCCAATGGGGCGTCCTCGTTGTACGAAAAGCCCCTGCCAGGGATATCGAGTTGCGGCGACGAAACGCCCAAGTCGAACAGGAAGCCATCGACCCCGGGCACCTCGGCCGAGCAAAGCAGCTCGTCCAAGTCGCCGAAGTTGCCCTTCAGCAGCTGGTGCGGTACGCCGGGAACCTCGCGGTCCAGACGGGCGCCAGCGGCCTCGAGGGCCATGTCGTCCTGATCGACGCCGAGCAAAAGGCCGGTCTCCCCCACCTGCGCGGCCATCTTTACCGAATGGCCGGCACCGCCAAGGGTGCAGTCGCAGACGACGGAGCCGCTCTTTAGCTGCAGCGACTCAAGCACTTCGCCGAGCATGACAGGTTCATGCCGATATTCTTGTGTCAAGATCCCACGCTCCATCCGTTACTCGTGCCTTGCCCTTACGAGAAGAAGAGGTCCAGCAGGGCCTCGTCGTCATCGTCCTCATCGGCCGTAGCGCGGTCCCAAACCTCGAGGTGGTCGTAGTTGCCCACAACCGTGACCTCGCGGTCGAGGTTCGCCTGCTTGCGGAGAGACTCAGAAAGACCGATACGACCCGCGCTGTCCACATCCATCGACGTGGTGCGCTTGTTGATCGCCCTCATGAGCTTCTGGTCGTTGATGTCACGCGGGTTAAAACCCTCGTGGCCCTCACGACCCGCGAAGAGTCCTTCGACCCACTTATCGAAGGCCTCGGCAGAGAACACGTACAGAGCATCGACATCCAGGGCTTTGAACACGCGAACGTGCTCTCCAAGCTCCTCGCGAAGGGGTGCAGGCAGGGACAGACGACCTTTTGCATCGAGATTGCGCTCGTATGCACCCGTCATTCCCATGTGCGCCCTCCCCTCGGTTACTCAGATGGCACGTACGCGGGGAACCACCCCGCCTGTCGACGTCATCAATAATATGGGGAACCGCCCCATTTTTCAACACCTTTCCCCACCTCTTCCCCCACCCCACCCCACCACTCCACCCCCAATATGTTGTAAAACACCCCCGAGCATATGTTCGAAAACACAATATGTTGTGTTTACAGCAAAGGCGGGATGCCACCTGTAGAACCACGCCCGCGAACCTCAACCTTCAAGTTGACCTTGAGGCGATTTTTACGTCCCTTTACACACCGTTCACATCGCCCCCAGACTCCCCCACCCACGGTACACACGGCCCACCACCGCGTCGGTGTCTAGCGAAAAATGGGACGGGCCCCAGATTGCCCATGCGCGCAAAAGTGCGTCTCGGCAATCTGGGGCCCGTCCCCTTTAATATTTATAAATATGCAGGTCAACGAGGTGCTAGCGATGTGCCAGCGGATGCGCCGCCAGATAGACCTCGGTCAGTTGCGTGCGGTCGACATGCGTGTAGACCTGCGTGGTCGAAATATCGGCATGGCCCAAAATCTCCTGCAGCACACGCAGGTCGGCACCGCCCGCGAGCATGTGGGTGGCAAAGGAGTGGCGCAGAGTGTGGGGGTGGAGCCCAACCAGCCCCACCTGGCGCCCATACCGCTCGCATATCGCATGCACGGCCTGGCGCGACAGGCGACGTCCGTTCTTATTTAAAAAGACCGCCGAGGTCTCCGTCCCGTGAGCATGCGCGGCCAGGAGAGTGCGCCCGTCACCTATATAGTGTGTCAAGGCGCGAGCCGCGCTTCCCACCAACGGGGCCAGACGCTCCTTGGAGCCCTTACCGCGCACCAGGACAAACCCGTCATCAATATGGATATCGCCCACATCGAGCCCAACCAGCTCACTCACACGCAAACCGCATCCGTAGAGCACTTCCAAGATGGCATGATCGCGCAGCCCCATCTCGCCCTCGGGAAAGTCTTGATCGAGCAGTGCCGAGACGTCCTCCACCGAAAGGTATTCCGGCAGGCGATCTGCCTTTTTGGGCAGGCGCAACGCCGCCGTCGGGTTTTGGGCCACGGCCCCATCGCGCACCAAAAAGGCATGCAGGCCCTTCACGGCAGCAAGCGCGCGCTCCACCGAGGCGTCGGAATAGCCTCCGTCGCGGCGATCGGCAACAAAGCCCTCCACGACCTGACGGGTCACCTCTTCAAAAGACGCAATGTCAGCCCGCTCCAGATAGGCGCAGTACGTCGTCAGGTCACGACGATAGGCCGCAATCGTGTTGCGCGCCAAGCCCCGCTCGACCGCGAGGTAATCGAGATACTCCCCCGCCGCCACGGCGAGCGACGAGGGAGTAGCTTCGGTATGTTCCTTATTCGCCGGCACCCTTAGTCCGTAGCGAGGTTCTTGGGCGTCACCTGCAAGCGATCGACGCCCTCATGCTGGCCGATCGAGGCGCGCACGAACTCGCGGAACAGCGGCTGCGGGTTGGTCGGGCGGCTCTTGAACTCGGGATGAGCCTGGGTTGCCACATACCACGGATGCACGTCGCGCGGCAGCTCGACCATCTCGACCAGGCGCTCGTCGGGCGAAAGACCCGAGATAACCAGACCAGCGCCCTCGAGCTGGTCACGGAAGGCGTTGTTGAACTCAAAGCGGTGACGGTGACGCTCGTAGACGAGCTCCTCGCCATATGCCTCGCGCGCGAGGGAATCGGCAGCAAGCTTGCACGGGTAGGCACCAAGACGCATGGTGCCGCCCTTCTCGGTCACGTCCTCCTGCGAGCTCATCAAGTCGATGACACTATACGGGCCATCCGGATCGAACTCGGAAGAGCTGGCGCCGGCAAGGCCGACCACGTTGCGGGCAAATTCGCACACGGCCACCTGCATACCCAGGCAAATGCCCAGATACGGAATCTTGTGCTCGCGGGCAAACTCGGCCGCGAGGATCTTGCCCTCCAGGGCGCGCTTGCCAAAGCCGCCAGGGACCAAGATGCCCGAGGCGTCACCCAGGACCTCGGAGACGTTCTGCTCATCGAGGCTCTCGCCATCGATCAGCTGCACATCAACGTGGCGATCGTAGAACACGCCCGCGTGGTGCAGGGCCTCGATAACCGACAGGTAGGCATCGGGCAGCTGCGTATACTTGCCCACGACGGCGATCTTCACCTTGTCGGCGTGCTGGTTGGCATGGTTCTGCTTGCGCAGGAACTCGTTCCACTCGCTCATGTCGCGCTCACGCGGGTCCAGACCCAGACGCTCGCAAATGCGCAGGTCAAAGTCCTGCTCGGCAAGCAACTGCGGAACATCGTAGATGCTCGCGCAGTCCTCGTTGGTAAAGACACAGTCGGTGTCGACGTCGCAGAAGCTTGCGATCTTGCCGCGGATGGCATCGTCGATATGGTGGTCGGAGCGCAGAACGATAATATCGGGCTGGATACCAAAGCTGCGGAGCTCTTTAACGGAGTGCTGCGTCGGCTTGGTCTTGACCTCGTGGGCGGCGGCGATATAGGGAACGAGCGACACGTGGATGTAGCAGACGTTCTCGGGGCCGGCCTCCTTGCGATACTGGCGAATGGCCTCGACAAACGGCTGCGACTCGATGTCGCCGATGGTGCCGCCCAACTCAGTGATGACCACGTCGGAGCCGGTCTGCTCCTCAATACGACGGAACTTATCCTTAATGGCGTTCGTGACGTGCGGAATCACCTGTACGGTGCCGCCCAAAAAGTCACCGCGACGTTCACGGGCGATCAGGCTCTTATAGATGGCACCAGTCGTAAAGTTGGAATCGCGGGTCAGGTTCTCGTCAATAAAGCGCTCGTAGTGGCCCAGGTCCAGATCGGACTCGTAGCCGTCCTCGGTCACAAAGACCTCGCCATGCTGGAACGGGCTCATGGTGCCGGGGTCGACGTTCAGATACGGGTCGGCCTTTTGCATCGTTACCTTGTACCCGCGCGACTTGAGCAGACGGCCCAGCGAGGCCGCGGTAATACCCTTGCCCAGAGACGAAACCACGCCGCCGGTCACGAACACATGCTTGGTCATATTGAGTTACCTGCGCTTCCCGTAGAAGTTGTCCATACACATCTTACGGGTCTTCATTGTAATACTCGCGACGCGCGCCGCACGCAATTTTTCTTACGCGCAATCGCATTTCTCCATCTCGAAACAAAACGCCGTCCGGTTGCCCAGGCGGCGTCGTTTCGACTATGAATGCGCCTTGTTATCGATCGGCGAATTCGTCCTTGATCAAGTCCTGCACGAGCATACCGGCACGGATGCCCTCTAGATACCACTCGCCACGCTCCGTGAGACAAATACCATTTGCGAGCTGGCCGCCGTCGTCGCTGTAGCGCGAGACGACCTCAATGATGTCTTCGGATTCCAGACGTTCAATTGCCGCGCGGGCGCGATACGGAGACACCCCAACACGCTCGGCGAGCGTCTTGCGCGAAAAGCCATAAAAACCGTCGTTGTCTTCGGACTGCTGTGCGATCTCCATCAGCACCTGCACCTCGACACGCTTCATATCGTTGACACTCGCACGACCCTTGCCAGCCATGGCAGCCTCCTCAAACCGAGCACGGGCATCACCTGCACCGTGCGCGACCGGCACACCCCATGATGGCCGGCAACATCCATCATGCGGCATCCCCGCAAAAGGATGAAACAGTTAGGGTTATTGTATACCGCCAAAATCGCTTATAGGCAGGTAAACGGGCTATTTTTAGGTTAAACGGTAGCTTTGTTGATAAAAGGGGCACACCGAATGCATACCCGATGCGCCCCTTTCAGACCAATTAATCCAGGCTTAGCGGTGGAAGAAACCACGGCGCTCGAACTTGGGCTCGCAGCACACGTTGATGCCCAGCTTGCGCAACACCGTCTCGTCCGTCGGCGAGATGATCACGCTAAAGAAGGCATCGCAGCCGCGCAGCTGCTCCAGGCCCGAAAGGACGCGGGCCGCCGTCTCGCTCGTTGCCGAGGTGATCGAGAGCGCCATAAGCGTCTCGTCGGTGTGCAGGCGCGGGTTCTTGCTACCCAGGAAATGCGTCTTGAGCTTGCTGATAGGCTCGATCGCCTCATCGCTAATGACCTCGAGCTCAAGGTCAACGCCCGAGACATGCTTAAGTGCATTCATGATGAGCGAGCTCGCGGCGCCCAGGCGCGTGGAAGTCTTGCCGGTCACCACGGAGCCATCGGGCATGACCATGGCGCCTACGGGGCCACCCGTCAGCTGCTCCCTGGTAAGGGCGGCCGAGCGTGCCGGCGAGTAGTTCTTGTCGATACCGGCCTTCTTCATAATGATCTTGAGACGATCAACCTGCTCATCGCCCACGCCGGTACGGCGCACATTTTCGACCGCGGTAAAGTAGCGGCGGACGATCTCCATCTTGGAAGCGTCGCGGCAGGCATCGTCATCGGTAATGGCAAAACCGACCATATTGACGCCCATGTCCGTGGGGCTCTGGTAGGGGCTCTTGCCCAGGATCTTTTCCATCAGAGCACGGACCACCGGGAAGGCCTCGACGTCGCGGTTGTAGTTGACCGTGGTCTTGTTGTAGGCCTCCAAGTGGAAGGAGTCGATGATATTGGCATCGTCAAGGTCGGCCGTGGCGGCCTCATAGGCGATGTTGACCGGATGCGTGAGGGGCAGATTCCAGACCGGGAAAGTCTCGAACTTGGCGTAGCCGGCGGCGGTGCCGTGCTTGTGCTCGTGATAGAGCTGAGACAGGCAGGTGGCGAGCTTGCCCGAGCCAGGGCCGGGAGCGGTGACCACAACGAGCGGACGAGTGGTCTCGACAAACTCGTTCTTGCCGTAGCCGTCGTCGGACACGATCAGGTCGACGTCGTGGGGATAGCCCTCGATGGGATAGTGCAGCTTGGCGGGAATGCCGAGCGCGTTTAGGCGATTACGGAAGACGTCAGCGGCGGGCTGGCCTGCATACTGGGTGATGACCACGGCCGCGACAGCAAAACCATTGCCGCGGAACAGGTCGACCAGGCGCAAAACGTCCTCGTCATAGGTAATGCCCAGGTCGCCACGGGCCTTATTCTTCTCGATGTGGTTCGCGTTAATCGCGATGATGACCTCAACGTCATCGGCAATGCTCTTGAGCATGCGGAACTTGCTGTCCGGTTCAAAACCCGGCAGCACGCGGCTCGCGTGATAATCGTCAAACAGCTTGCCGCCAAACTCCAAATAGAGTTTGCCGCCAAACTGCGAGATGCGCTCCTTAATATGAGCGGCCTGCAGCTCGATATACTTCGCGTTGTCGAAACCCTGGCGCATGTATGGCTCCCGTCCCGTTTCCATTGAATGTTCTAGGCGATTATAACGGAGCAGACCCTCCCCAACGCCCAAGCAATCAACTGGCACCAACCAAACACGCCATCGATAAGTTGCGGTGGAATAGTTCCTGTTTAACCCCTCAAGACGGCCAAACGGGAACTATTCCACCGCAACTTCCCCTTTTTGGTTCAAACAAACCTGGCCTTTGTATCAATAATGGAAACGTCGCAGGTTGAGCATAAGCCAGCGAAAGCCCGCCAGAGTAGGCAAAGCGCCCTCTGCACCAACAATGGAAAGCGCCGCAGGCAGAGGACGGACAGCGAGCGCCGTCCAGAACGTACAAGTTGGCATGAAAAAGGCGAGGCATAGACCTTTTGGTCATGCCTTGCCTTTTGAATGACAAATTGTCGTTCTGGACGGCGCGTAGCGTCGACCGGTTCCGCGGTTTGGTAAAACCGCGGAACAAAAAGTCGCCCCCTCCCGCGCACGGAACGGAAGGGGGCTAAAGGTAGGAGTCTACCGGTGGGTTTACCCCACCGGACAGACGATGACCAGGTGATCCTTTACAGGATCGTCAAGGTTTCCGTGGGGTACCCGTTGGGTACTTAGAGCAGCACGCAGGCGACGGTCAGGATGACGGCGCAGACGACGGAGAGCGCGACGATGAGCTTAAGGGCAAACTTGAGCCAGGTCGTCCACTCGATCTTGGCCAGGGCGAGACCGCCCATGATGGCGCCGGAAGTCGGGGTGAACAGGTTCACGACACCGATGGCGGCGGAGAAGATCATGACCATGACCTCGGGCGAGAAGCCAAGCTTAACAGCCAGCGGTCCCATGATGGGCATGGAGACGGTGGCCATACCGGAGGTCGAGGGGATCAGGAAGGACAGGCCGAAGTAGACCAGGAAGCTCATGGGAGCGAAGATCACGCCGGACAGGCCAGCCAGGGCATTGGCGGCAGCGTCGAGGACGAAGACGTCGAGGCCGGTGTTAGCCATGAGGACGGAGATACCACGGGCGAGGGCGATAACGAGAACAACGGACATCATGTCGGCAGCGCCGGTGATGAAGGTGTTGACGATCTGCTTCTCGGACAGGCCACCGATGATACCGATCAGGACGGCCATGAGGAAGAACCAGGTGGAAGCCTCGTCGAAGTACCACTGGCCAATGGGCAGGCCGGTGATCAGGGCAGACCAGCCCTGGACGACGGCGTTACCATCGGCGTCGTAGACAGCGCCAGCGTCGAAGAAGTTGGCGACGCCCTCGTTGAGATCGGCCAGCGGAATGAAGCCGACGATCATGACGACGAAGGTGAAGGCGAAGGCGATCAGAACACCCTTCTGACGACCGGTGAGCTTGACCTCCTTGTGGACCTCGGAAGCAGCCTTGCCGTGAGCCTCTTCGGCGTCCTTGAGCTCCTGCATCGACAGGATGGTGGAACCCTTGTCAGCCTTGACCTTCTTGGCATAGTTCATCACGAAAACGATGGACATAGCGGTAGTGACAATCCACAGGACGGCACCGAGGCCGATGATGATGGACTGGTTGACCTCAATGCCAACGCCGGTCAGAGCGTCGACGGCAGCGCCGACGGCGAACGGGTTAACCGTGGAGCCCAGGCAGCCGCAGCCAGCGCCGAGCAGGACGGTAGCGGCGCCGACCATGGGGTCGAAGCCAGCGGCCATCATGGTAGCGGCGAGCAGGGCGTAGAAGGGAACGGTCTCCTCGCACATACCATAGGTGGTACCACCGAGGGAGAAGATGAGCATAAGGACAGGAACGAGCATGATCTCGTTGCCCTTAAGCTTCTGCACCAGAACGGCGATGCCGTTGTCCAGAGCGCCGGTCTCGGTCATCATACCGAGGAAGCCGCCCAGGATCATAACGAAGAGGCAGACGGGCAGAGCGTCAGCGAAGCCCAGGATCGGGGCGGTGCAGAAATCGCTCAGGCGGGCTGCAGTAACCGCGCCGCCGGACGTGCCGGAGACGATAACGGTAATCACTGCAACAATTGCCAGCAGAGCTAGAAGAATGGTGAACGATGAAGGCATACCGCGCTTTTTCTTAGCGGTCTCAGTCATGGTTCTCATCCCCCCTTCATAAATCATTTAACTTTCTCGCGCGAAGCGGATCTTCCGTGCCGTGCCCACCGCCCGACGCGAGATATTTACCAGACAAAGCCGCTCGGGGTGTGCAGCAAGACACCCCGAGCGAGATGCTAGATGTTCTTACTTGAGCGTGGCGTACATGACAGCCTTGATGGTGTGCATGCGGTTCTCGGCCTCGTCGAAGACCTTGGAAGCGGGGCTCTCGAAGACCTCGTCGGTGACCTCCTGCTCGGTGATGCCGAACTGCTCGCACTTCTCGGCGCCAATGGTGGTGTTGGTGTCGTGGAAGCTGGGCAGGCAGTGCAGGAAGATGGCACCCGGGTTGGCCATAGCCATGACCTCGGAGGTAACACGATACGGGGTAAGCTGAGCGATGCGCTCGGCCCAGACCTCGTCGGGCTCGCCCATGGAGACCCACACGTCGGTGTAGATAACGTCGGCACCGGTGACGCCGTCCTTGACGTCGGTGGTCAGCTTGATGGTGCAGCCGTTGGCCTCGGCGATGGGCTTGCAGGCCTCGATGACGTCGTCAGCGGGCATGCACTCCTCGGGACCGCAGGCCACGAAATTCATGCCGAGCTTGGAGCAGACAACCATGAGGGAGCGAGCAACGTTATTCTTGCAGTCGCCCATGAAGACGAGGGTCTTGCCCTTGATGTCGTAGTTGAAGTTCTCCTGGACGGTCAGGATGTCGGCAAGCATCTGGGTGGGGTGCCACTCGGTGGTCAGGCCGTTCCAGACAGGCACGCCGGACTTAGCAGCGAGCTCCTCGACGTCGTCCTGGGCAAAGCCACGGAACTCGATGCCGTCATACATGCGGCCGAGAACGCGGGCGGTGTCCTCGATGGACTCCTTCTTGCCCATCTGCGACGAACCGGGATCGAGGTAGGTAACGCCCATGCCCAGGTCCATGCCGCCGACCTCGAAGGCGCAGCGGGTACGAGTGGAGGTCTTCTGGAAGAGCAGAACGATGTTCTTGCCCTCGAGATAGCGGTGCGGAACGCCAGCGCGCTTCATATCCTTGAAGTTCTTGGAGAGCTTGAGCAGGTACTCGATCTCCTCGGTGGTGAGGTCGAGAAGCTTGAGGAAGCTACGGCCGGAGAGGTTAACACCCATGGTTCGATTCCTTTCGAAGAAATGAATTACGTAAGTATTAGTGTTGCCCGTTTAACGGGCGAAGCCGGTGCGGTTGTAGGGGGACCGCACCGGAAAGGAAAGACCTTAGAGGTCCTCGCGCCAGAAGGGCATGCTCATGCAGCGCGGGCCGCCGCGGCCGCGGGAGAGCTCGGCGGAGGGCACGACGAGAAGGTCCAGGCCCTCCTTGTACAGCACGTCGTTGGTGACGGTGTTGCGGGCGTAGACGCAGATCTTGCCGGGCTCGACGCACAGGGTGTTGGAGCCGTCGTTCCACTGCTCGCGGGAGGCCGCGATCGGGTCGCCGCCGCCGCAGGGGATCAGCTTGACCTGGTCGACGCCGGTGGCGTCCTCCAGGACGTGCTCGAGGGTGTCCTCGATCAGGCGGATGTTCACGTCGCCCGGGTTCTTGCCGGCGGTCAGCTCGTAGACGCGCAGGGTGCCCATGATGGCGGGGTGGATCGTGAACTTATCGACGTCGATCTGGGTGAAGACCGTGTCGAGGTGCATGAAGGCGCGCGAGACCGGGATGTCGAAGGCCAGGATGCGCTCGACCTTGGAGTCGGAGTTCCAGAAGATGTTCTGGGCCATGACGTCGATCGCGGCGGCCTGGGTGCGCTGGGAGATGCCGACGGCGAGGGTCTTCTCGTTGATGTTCAGCACGTCGCCGCCCTCGGTGTGGAACTGGCAGTCGCGGCGGAAGTACAGCGAGACGTCCTTGTAGTCGGGGTGGTACTTGAAGACGTACTTGCCGTACAGGGTCTCGCGGTTGCGGGTGACCGAGTACATGCGGTTGAGGTTGACGCCCTCGCCGACGACCGCGAACGGGTCGCGGGTGAAGTAGAGGTTGGGCATCGGGTCGATGATCAGGTCGGACTCGGACTCGGAGTTGACCAGGGAGTCGAGGGTCGTGGACGCCGTGAGGGGCATGTCGATCTCGGACTTGGTCATGCCGGCCATGGTCTTCTTGACGAACTCGAGGTTGTCCTCGATGGAGTCCAGCTTCTCGCGGACGATCTGCGGCATGTGCTGGCCGCGGACGCCGGCCTCGGCGATGTACTGGTCGGTGAACTCGGCGCGGGCGCCGGGGACCTGGTCGAACACCTCGGCGACGAGGTTCTCGAGATAGAGGACCTCCACGCCCTGGTCCCTCAGGATCTGGGCGAAGGTGTCGTGCTCCTGCTGCGCGACCTCCAGGAACGGGACGTCGTCGAACAGGAGTCGCTCGAGCTCGTCGGGCGGCAGGTTGAGGAGCTCGTCGCCGGGACGGTGCAGGCAGACCTTCCTGAGCTTGCCGATCTCGGAAGGCACGTGCAGACCTTTCGTCATGGCCTCCTACCTTTCTTTCGGGCCTTACTGGCCGAATGTATCAGCGCCCCTCCGTATGGGACGCTGCTTGCTGACAGCTCTAGTTATATCCAAAAACCACCTGCAATTCCACCTTGCCCCCGAACGGTTTTTTATAGGGGGTGAACGGCATACACATATACTTCACGCATGGCACACTTCATCTTAATAAAGCGTATTTACGTGCTTAAACGCGTTTTCAATCCTAAAATCAAATGGAACTTAACTTTGTTAAACCATCCTCAAATTGCATATTTCCACTAAAGCTATGAATAGAACTAGCGGTTCATACCGCGTCTCAACCATTTTCATTTTTATTCAGAAAAAAGTTTGTCCTATTCATTTCTGGTAAATAAATTACCGTTTACCAGACGCTTGATACCGTTCACCGGAAACTCAGTATAAGGCCCAGCGGATACCGGCTCGCTTTACGGCCCCATTTGTAACAACTTGACTTCTCGGTATAGAAAAACAGTCCCGCTCCCCTCATGGGAAACGGGTCCACTTTCGATTATCTTCGGCCAATTTAGATAAGGCCCTCGAAGATCATCGGAATCCTAGCGATCAAACTCCGCCAGCGCCTCGCCCAAAAGCCTCAGGCCCTCACGCAGAACGTCCTCGCTCGCGCAGTAGCCCAGGCGTGCGCCGCAGGGAAGCTCAAAGCGGCTGCCGGGTACCAGCAGCACTCCCCTCTCGGACAGCAGGCGCTTGCAGAACTCCTCGTCGTCCTCGGGAATATCCAGCTGGATAAACGAGGTAGACACGCCCTGTGGGGCCGTCCAGGAAACGCGATGCTGCGTATCGATCCAAGCCTGCGCGATATCGCGGTTGCCAAACACGATCTTGCGATTGCGCTCGAGGATCTTGTCCTTGTGCTCAAGCACATAGGTCGCCAGGGCATCGTTGAACACGCCGCCGCAGATCATGGTGTAATCGCGATAGGTACGGATGCGGTTGGACACCTCTTCGTCTGCCACGACCCAGCCCACGCGGGCCGCAGGCGTCGAATAGGTCTTCGACAACGAGTTGGTGACAACGGCCCTCTCGTACACGTCGACCATCGACATAAAGGACTCAGTGTTTTCGAGCGGCAGATACACCTCGTCGCACAGCACGTAGGCGCCCACCGAACGGGCGATCTCGGCAATCTGGCCGAGCATATCGGCATCGAGCACCGTACCGATGGGGTTCGATGCGTTGTTGATGCAGATGAGCTTGGTGGTGGGGCGAACCAGGCGCTTGAGCTGTTCGATATCGGGCTTCCAGCCGAGTTCCTCGCGAAGCTCCCAATACTCGACCTCGGCGCCCAGCGTGCGCGGAATCTCGTAGAGCGGCTCGTAGGTGGGCCACTCGGCGATAACATGGTCGCCGGGCTCGACCACAGCCATGATGGCGTTGAGGTTAGCGCCCGTGCAGCCATTGGTCTGCAGAATGTGATCGGGATTGACCTCGCGACGATACAGCTTGGCAACCTCAGCCTTAAATTCCGGCGAGCCCTCGATCCAGCCGTAGTTCATCTTCTCGCGGTCCAGGCGCTCGTAGAACGTGGCGCCGTCCTGCTCATCGAGCGCGCGCAGCTCGCCCATGGTGAGCGACGAGATCGTCGACTGGGCGATGTCCCACGTGGCACTTTTCTCCCAAACGTTGAGCCATTCCTCAACGCCAATCGTCTTGATGTCCATGGCCAAGCTCCTTACAAAAGCAGTCATCCAATCGTGTTGACGTCCCTCATACAAGATTGGGGCGGTGCGAAAACCCGCACCGCCCCAATGGGAGACATCTAATGGCAGCTAGATGTATGTATTATGACCTGTACGGGTCCTGAAAGACCTTAGAGGTCCTCGCGCCAGAAGGGCATGCTCATGCAGCGCGGGCCGCCGCGGCCGCGGGAGAGCTCGGCGGAGGGCACGACGAGAAGGTCCAGGCCCTCCTTGTACAGCACGTCGTTGGTGACGGTGTTGCGGGCGTAGACGCAGATCTTGCCGGGCTCGACGCACAGGGTGTTGGAGCCGTCGTTCCACTGCTCGCGGGAGGCCGCGATCGGGTCGCCGCCGCCGCAGGGGATCAGCTTGACCTGGTCGACGCCGGTGGCGTCCTCCAGGACGTGCTCGAGGGTGTCCTCGATCAGGCGGATGTTCACGTCGCCCGGGTTCTTGCCGGCGGTCAGCTCGTAGACGCGCAGGGTGCCCATGATGGCGGGGTGGATCGTGAACTTATCGACGTCGATCTGGGTGAAGACCGTGTCGAGGTGCATGAAGGCGCGCGAGACCGGGATGTCGAAGGCCAGGATGCGCTCGACCTTGGAGTCGGAGTTCCAGAAGATGTTCTGGGCCATGACGTCGATCGCGGCGGCCTGGGTGCGCTGGGAGATGCCGACGGCGAGGGTCTTCTCGTTGATGTTCAGCACGTCGCCGCCCTCGGTGTGGAACTGGCAGTCGCGGCGGAAGTACAGCGAGACGTCCTTGTAGTCGGGGTGGTACTTGAAGACGTACTTGCCGTACAGGGTCTCGCGGTTGCGGGTGACCGAGTACATGCGGTTGAGGTTGACGCCCTCGCCGACGACCGCGAACGGGTCGCGGGTGAAGTAGAGGTTGGGCATCGGGTCGATGATCAGGTCGGACTCGGACTCGGAGTTGACCAGGGAGTCGAGGGTCGTGGACGCCGTGAGGGGCATGTCGATCTCGGACTTGGTCATGCCGGCCATGGTCTTCTTGACGAACTCGAGGTTGTCCTCGATGGAGTCCAGCTTCTCGCGGACGATCTGCGGCATGTGCTGGCCGCGGACGCCGGCCTCGGCGATGTACTGGTCGGTGAACTCGGCGCGGGCGCCGGGGACCTGGTCGAACACCTCGGCGACGAGGTTCTCGAGATAGAGGACCTCCACGCCCTGGTCCCTCAGGATCTGGGCGAAGGTGTCGTGCTCCTGCTGCGCGACCTCCAGGAACGGGACGTCGTCGAACAGGAGTCGCTCGAGCTCGTCGGGCGGCAGGTTGAGGAGCTCGTCGCCGGGACGGTGCAGGCAGACCTTCCTGAGCTTGCCGATCTCGGAAGGCACGTGCAGACCTTTCGTCATGGCCTCCTACCTTTCTTTCGGGCCTTACTGGCCGAATGTATCAGCGCCCCTCCGTATGGGACGCTGCTTGCTGACAGCTCTAGTTATATCCAAAAACCACCTGCAATTCCACCTCGCCCCCGAACGGTCAGCAAAGTGCGATGAACGGTATATCTCATATGATTCCCCCATGATGCACTTCGGTTCTCTAAAGCAGGTTTTCAAAGGTAAATGTTCTTTTTTCTAAGGAATTAAGCTAGATTGCACAAATATTTTCATGTTTAGGAATTGCATAGCTAAAACGGTTTTCTGCATATATATGTCGTTTGTCCATGATTCAATTTGGATTCGATTATATTCAGCTCGCAATCATTCTTATTCATACATCCTCACCAATTGAGTATGGATATAGATTGTTTCCAAACGAGTTGGGCAGTTAGTTGCATGCCTTGGCAGCGTAAGAAGTAGGTAAAGATACCGTTCACGCGATACGTCCGTGCCACAGGTCGACTAAATTGAGACAATAGTGAATAGTGTTAGGCTACCGTCCCCTGTGGGGACTGAACGGACAGATGCATATGCCGAGCAAAATCGAAAAGAAGCAAGCCGCCGCAAAGCTGCGCAAACCGCCGCGCGACTTCTCATACACGCAAAACCGAGAGCTCAGCTGGCTACGCTTTGACAACCGCGTGCTCGACGAAGCCTTCGACGAAACCGTTCCGTTATTCGAGCGACTAAAGTTCGTCTCGATCTTCGAGTCCAACCTCGACGAGTTCCTTATGGTGCGCGTGGGCGGCCTGTCCGATCTGGCGGAGCTCAAAAAACAACCTGTCGACAACAAGAGCAATATGACCGCCTCCGAACAGGTCGATGCTGTCATGGCCGAAATGCCCGGGCTCCTTACCCGTTGGGAGTCCATCTTTAAGAGCATCGAGGGCAAGCTCGACACCTTGGGCGTTCACCGCGCCCACATCGATTCGCTTACGCCCGAGGAGCGCACCTTTGTAACCCGCTACTTCCAGGCCTACGTGTCGCCGGTCATCTCGCCGCTGGTCATCGATCCTCGCCACCCCTTCCCCAACCTGCGCAACGGCGCGCTCTATCTGGCCTGTGGTCTGGACGGCGCCACCGACGAGGAGAGCCTACTGGGCCTTATCGAGATTCCCGCCTCGATGAACCGCGTGGTCGAGATCCCCTCGCCCACCGGCACCTACTCCTACATCTTGCTCGAGGACGTCATCCTCGCCTGCCTGGACAGCTGCTTTGGCTCCTATAAGCCGCTGGATCGTGCGCTGATCCGCGTCACCCGCAACGCCGACATCGATCCGGACGGCGAGGGCGTCGAAGAGGAAGAGGACTACCGCCAGCACATGAAGCGCATTCTCAAGAAGCGCCTGCGCCTGCAGCCGGTAGTGCTCGCGGTCTCGGGGTCGCTCGAGAAGGCGACGCTCAAGACTATCCGCAAGGCGCTCGAGCTTTCGCGCCGCTCTGTCTTTACCTGCGATATCCCGCTCAACCTGGGCTACGTCTTTGGCATTGAGGGCAAGATTCCCGAGCACCTGCGCAACGAGCTCCTCTTTACGCCGTTTAAGCCACAGCCCAACCCCACCATCGACATGACCCGCTCCATCCGCGAGCAGGTGCTGCAGCACGACAAGCTGCTCTTCTACCCTTACGAGGCCATGAATCCGTTCCTGGATCTGGTACACGAGGCAGCCTACGATCCCGAGTGCATCTCGTTGCGCATCACGCTCTACCGCGTGGCCAAGCAGAGCCGCCTATGCGAGTCGCTGATCGATGCCGCCGAGAACGGCAAAGAGGTCACGGTACTCATGGAGCTCCGCGCCCGCTTTGACGAGCAGAACAACATCGAGTGGGCCGAGCGTCTGGAAGAGGCAGGCTGCACCGTCATCTACGGCTCCGAAGGCTTTAAGTGCCACTCCAAGATCTGCCAGCTCACCTATCGCGAGGGCATGGCGCTCACCCGCCTCACGCTTTTGGGCACCGGCAACTTTAACGAGAAGACGGCCAAACTCTACAGCGACTTTATGCTCATGACAGCCCATCCCGGCATCGGTGAAGACGCCAACCTGTTCTTCCGCAATCTGTCGCTGGGCAACCTGCGCGGCGACTACCGCTTCCTGGGTGTGGCGCCCGTCGGACTGAAACCGCTCATCATGCGCGGGCTTGACCGCGAGATCCAGCGCGCCCTTGCCGGCGAGCCCGCCCGCGTGTTCTTTAAGCTCAACTCACTGACCGACCGCGAGGTTATCGACAAGATCGCCGAGGCATCGTGTGCCGGCGTGCGCGTAGACATGATCATCCGCGGCATCTCGTGCCTCAAGCCCGGTGTTCCGGGCAAGACCGAGAACGTGCATGTCCGCTCCATCGTCGGACGCTTTTTGGAGCACGCCCGTGTTTACGCTTTTGGCGTGGACTCGGACATGATTTACCTGAGCTCGGCAGACATGATGACACGCAACACCGAGCACCGCGTGGAGATCGCCTTCCCCGTGCTCGACCCCACCTGCCGCGCCCTGGTACACGAGTACATGGGCATGCAGCTGCGGGACAACGTGAAGGCCCGCAGCCTGACGAGCGACGGCACCTGGGTTCCCGTGAAGCGTGCAGAGGGTGAGAAACCCTTCAACTCGCAGGAAGCCCTGCTGGAGCGCGCCTATCGCAACGCCGAGGCCGCGCCCGAGCCCGTCATTGAGGCGAAACCTGCCCCCGAGCCCGAGCCGCAGCCGGTAGCACCCAAGGTCCAAGAGGTCCAGGCGACCGTCATTGAGCCCGAGCCTGCACCTGCGCCTCAGCCCGAGCCGCAGGCAGCTAAGCCCGCGCCCGAGACGAGTGCCCATCGCAAGAAGCCCGCTGGCACGACCAAGGCCATCGAGCGTCATCGCCCCGGTCGTGTGCGCATGGGTCTGGGCCTAATCGGTCTAGGCCTTAAAACGCTCATTACCGGCAAGACCAAATAGGCGTTTGTAGAAGCGCCCCGCATTTGAGGAAAGCCTCGGATGCGGGGCGCTTTTCCCTGCTACCATGGTGCGGACAACAACGCGAATGACAGGCAGGGATATGAAGCTCACCATAGAATCGATGACGTACGGCGCCGACGGGCTGGCGCATGCCGACAACGGCAAGGCCGTCTTTGTGCAGGGCGCCGTGGCAGGCGACACCGTCGAGGCCGAGGTCGTACAGAACGGCAAGTCGTTCATGCGCGCCCGCACCACCGAGATTCTGGAGCCAAGCCCCGATCGCATTCAGCCTCCCTGCCCCTTCGTGGGCATTTGCGGCGGCTGCTCGTGGGGCAATCTCTCACGCACGGCACAGCTCGCCGCCAAGGAGCAAAACCTGCGCTCCACGCTCGAGCGCATCGGCAAGTTCGCTCCTGAGCAGGTCGATGAGCTGATACAGCCCATCCGCCACACCAAGGACGACTGGGGCTACCGCAATAAAATCGAACTCGAACCGACCGTCGTCAACGGTCGCGTTCGCCTTGGCATGCACGGTGTCGACCCCAGCAAAATCGTGACCGTCGATTCGTGCCCGCTGTTCGATAAGCGCTTCCCGAAGGCGCTCAAATCGGTCGTCGGCGCACTCAACTATCTAAGCGGCAGCCATGACTTGGGGCTCGAACGCGTGGGCATTCGCGCATCGCGCCGCACCAAGGCACTCGAGGTCGCACTCTGGACGCCCACAGGCTCTTTTCCGCGCTCGCAGGTCTCCCGCGTGCTGGCGGACGCCGCTCATCCCACGAGCATCGTGCGCGTGATGAGCAAGGGCGAAAAGAAGGCCCGCCGTGTCTCCAAGGTCGAAATGCTCGCCGGAGAGGGCTCATGGACCGAGAATATCGCCGAGGGTCAGATGCGCTTGTCTGCCCCGTCTTTTTTCCAGGTCAACACCAAGGGTGCCGAGATTTTGATCGAGCTCGTCATGGAGGCGCTCGACCCACAAGAAGACGAGCTTGCCGTGGACCTGTACTGCGGCGCCGGAACCTTTACCCTGCCGCTCGCCCGCCGCTGCGACTTTGTTGCCGCCGTCGAGGCCTACGGTCCGGCCGTGCGCGACCTGCGTCGCAACCTGGAGATCAACAAGCTCGACAACGTCGACGTCATCGGCGGCGATGCCGTGCGCGAGTTCCCCGACCAGGACGCCGATGTCCTGGTGGTCGATCCGCCACGCGCGGGCCTGGCGCCCGAGGCCATCGACCTCATCGCCAGCACGAGTGCCCGCGATGTCGCCTACGTGAGCTGCGACCCGGCCACCCTGGCGCGCGATCTCAAACGCTTTGTCGAAGAAGGCACCTTCTCCCCCGTAAAGATCACGCCAGTTGACCTATTCCCGCAAACCTTCCACTGCGAGACCGTCGTCCACCTTAGGCGCAACTAGCCACTTAATCATTGCTCAGAAAAATCATTGGGAAATCGAGCGTGGCAAGCGGAGGTCTTCGGGGTATAAGACGGCTAATCGTATGCCGCCTATGAAAGGAACCCTCATGCCCAGCGTTGCCGTTCTCGCCGCCGATGGCTTTGAAACTATTGAATGCTTGACCATGGTCGATGTCATGCGTCGCGGCGGCGTGCGTGCCACGCTCGTCTCGATCATGCCAACGCGTGAGGTCGTAAGCTCGCTGCAGATCCCCGTGACCTGCGATGCGCTCTTTGATGAGATCGACTTTGACGAGTACGACTGCGTCGTGCTACCCGGCGGCCTACCCGGTGCCACCAACCTGCGCGCCGATCAGCGCGTCTGCGACGTGGTCTGCGAGTTCGCCGCGACCAAGCACGTCGCCGCCATCTGCGCCGCCCCGTTTATCCTGGGCGAGCTCGATCTGCTCGAGGGGCGCCACGCCACGTGCTTCCCTGGCTTTGAGAAAAGCTTCCCCGAAGGCACCTATACCGGCGAGAAGGTTACGCAAGACGGCAACATCATCACCGCTAGCGGCATGGCCCAGTCGCTCCCCTTTGCGCTTGAGCTGCTGCGCACGCTCGCCGGCGACAAGGCCGTCGAGAAAGTCGCCGAGGGCATTCAGCTATGATTTTGGCTTCGCAATCACCGCGCCGCATCGAGTTGATGCGCGAGGCGGACTATGACATTCGCATCATTCCTGCCGATATCGACGAAACGCCGTTTGATGGCGAGGCCCCGCTTACGCTCGTTGAACGCTTAGCACGCGCAAAAGCCGCCGCCGTTGCCGCCGAGCATGCCGAGCCCAATGAGCTAACGGTCGCGGCCGACACCATCGTCACCTTTGACGGCAAGATTCTGGGCAAGCCGGCAACCGAGGACGAGGCGCGCACCATGCTCCGTGAGCTTTCGGGCCGCACGCACCAGGTCGCAACCGGCGTCTGCATCGTTAAGGCAGGCGATACGGCCGCCCCGCATGCCGCCGAGAGCCTGTCCTTTGTCGATGTGACCGACGTGACGTTCTACGAGCTCACCGACGAGCAGATCGAGCGCTACGTCGCCTCGGGTGAGCCCATGGACAAGGCCGGCGCCTACGGCATTCAGGGCACAGGCGGACGCATGCTCGTGCACGATATTTCGGGCGACTTCTATAACGTGGTGGGCCTACCCATCGCCCGCGTCGCGCGCGCGATTCAAAAACTCTCGTAATTGCATCTGGCGCTGGGTATTCCCCAGCGCCTACAATTTTGGCGTACCGTACGGATCCCGACCGGGCACAAGGCGCGGCGGAAAACCGATAGGAGTTAAACATGGATACACTGCTCGAGGCCATTGACGTCTGCGATGTCGATGGCTTTTGCTATGGCAACTATACGGACGAGGAGGCCGGCACCGGTTGCACCGTAATCGTGGCACCCGAGGGCGCCACCGGCGGCGTTGACGTTCGCGGCGGTGCTCCAGCATCGCGCGAAACCGACCTGCTGCGACCCGAGAACACCGTCGACAAGGTCCACGCCGTCTGCCTTTCGGGTGGATCGGCCTTTGGCCTCGAGGCTGCAAGCGGCGTCGCTCGCGAGCTTGAGAGCCGCGGCATCGGCCTTCCCGTCGGCCCCACGCAGGTGCCTATCGTGTGCTCGAGCTGTATCTTCGACCTCGCCTTTGGTAACCCCACCGTTCGCCCCGACATTGAGGCCGGCATCGCCGCCGTGCGCGAAGCACTCGACAACACCCCCACCAAGCTCGAACAGGGCAACGTAGGCGCCGGCACGGGCGCTACCGTGGGTAAGCTCATGGGCCCCGCTACCTGCATGAAGGCCGGCCTTGGCGCTGCCGCCGTGGCGCTCGGCCCCATCAAGGTGGGCGCCGTGGTCTCGGTCAACGCCTGCGGCAACGTTGTCGACCCCTTCACCGGCGAGTGGGTCGCCGGTATGCGCGCCGCAGCCGATAGCGACCAGATCGTCGACATGGAACTCGCAGCCTTTGCCGCCGCCGGATCCATGCAGATGCCGCTCGACCGCACCAACACCACCATCAGCTGCATCGTCACCAACGTGGAACTCACTAAGGCACAAGCCACCAAGGTCTCCCAGATGGCTGCAGACGCCTACGCACACGCCATCCGTCCCACGCACACCACCAACGACGGCGACACTATCTACACCCTCGCCAGCGGCAAACTGGGCGCCCAGGCAAGCGCCACCGTTCCCCTAGACCTGCTGGGCATGCTCGCAGTAAGGGCCCTGGAAACTGCCATCGTAAACGGAGCCAAAACCGCCAAAACCTCCCACGGCATCCCCGGTGCCGCAAAGTAAACTAGCTCGTCCGGTTGCCCGGTGGGCCTTGGTTATGTTTGCTGCTCTACAGTCCTGGCTCGCACGAAGAGCACATTAAGTGCTCTTCGGCTCGTGCGGAACTCGCGACAAACATAACCAAGCCCCACCGGCAACCTACCAACCAGATTCTTTTCAGCCCAGGCCCCTGTGTACCGCGCGTCGAAGATCTTCAAATTCACCTATCTGACAATCGATTTATAGCAGAGGCCCCTTGGCCTTTAGTTTGATACAAGTTCCGCACGAACCGGAAAGCACTTAATGTGCTTTCCGTGCGAGCAGGACTGTTCGCAGTAGCAAACTAAAGGCCAAGGGGCCCAGTCAACCTATCAGCAGCGATTACTCAGCAGCTAGTTGAATTTGAAGATCTTTGAGGCAAGACGGTATAGGCCGAGTGTGGTTTTGTCTCCGGCCCGTCCGCGCAGATTGGTGAAGAACCCGACCACGCCGTAGCGGGCACGACGATACATGCGCTCGTCGTAGGCCTTCAAATCATTCCACAGCGTCTTTAGGCGCTCGTCGGCGCAATCTTCCTCAGAAAGCTTGGTGAGAACCGAGCAGATCGCCATCATCATGGTGAAGTAGCCCATCATGTACGAACGCAGGCGCGACGACTCGACATCGCTGTACAGGTGGTACGACTCCATCATGATACGCGTAACACGGAACTGCTGGTCCAGACGCTTGACCATCGTGGCCTCGTTGACACTCTGGCCCTCGCGACCGATAAAGTAGCGATAGAGGTCGATGTCGGCGTAGTACATGGTCTTGCAACGCGGCAACGGCACATAGGCGTAGATGTTGTCCACATAGAACGTGTGCGGCGGCATGGGAAGGTTGGACTCGCGCAGCACATCCGTGCGATAGCACAGGCTGTGCATGAGTAGGTTCTGGTCCAGGCGGAAATGACCGATCTGATCCCAGGAAAAGATCTTTTTGCGCGGCAGGACAAATTTGTAGCCAATAGCGGTATGCGTGCCCTCGTAAACCTTCTCGTACACGTAGTTCGAGATAAACAGGTCAACGCGCTGATCGCGCTCTTCAAAGCCACGCAGAATCGACAGCATAGTCGAAAGAGCCGCAGCGTCGAGCCAGTCGTCCGAGTCGACGACCTTGTAGTAAGTGCCCTGTGCCTCGCGCAGACCCGAAAGGACGGCAATACCGTGGCCGCCGTTCTCCTGGTGTACCGCGCGAATGATACCGGGATAACGCGCCTCCCACTCGTCGGCCTTGGCGGCCGTCTCGTCCTTGGAGCCGTCGTCCACCACGATAATCTCGATATCGGTGGCGTAATTGCTCCCCTCCAAGATGGAGGTGATGCAATGGTCCATGTCCTTGGCGGCGTTATACGAGGGAATACCGAATGTTATGACTTTATGCATGGCAGGCGATAATCTCATCCGAAAGATCGAGGGCGGAATTGGTCACGGCGTCCATATCGTAGTAACGATACTCGGCCAGACGACCCACCGGGTGGAAGTTCGTCAGGTTCTGGACGCGCTCAAGATAGCGCTCATAGAGCTCACGGTTCTCGGGCTCAAGAATGGCGTAGTACGGCGTCTCGCCCGAGCCGGGCGTATAGGCCTTGGAGTACTCCTTCATGATGGTGGTCTTGCCGGGCAGGACCTGACCGGTCATGTTCTTGAACTCGGTGATACGCGTGTAGTCCTCGCTCGTGGTGTAGTTGACGGTGCCCACGGGCTGGAACTGGTCCGTATCGAGCGTCTCGAACTTCATATCGAGCGTGCGGTACGGCAACGCACCCAAGTCGAGGTTGAACAGCTCATCGAGCGGACCGGTGTAGACGATCTCGCCACCATAGACCTTGCCGTCGATCTTGACGGTGGTCTCGTCGATCTCAAAGAGATCGTGGGCGTCCACGTCGCAGAACACGTCGATCAGGTCGTGGTCGAGCATGTGCTCAAAGAGCGCCGTGTAGCCCTCCTGCGGCATGCCCTGGAAGGGGGCTTGCGGGAAGTAGCGGTCATCATCGCCCACAAAGACGGGAACGCGACCGGTGATCGAGGGATCGATCTGATCGGGCGTCTGGCCCCACTGCTTCATGGTGTAATGCAAAAAGACGTTCTCGTAGACGTAATCGGCGACCTCGGCCAAGTCGGGGTCGTTCTTCTTACGCAGCTCCATAATGGGCACCTTGACATCCTTGCCAAAGGTCTCCACGAGCTTCTGATACAGCTCCTCGCCGCGCTCGTCACCAAAGGCGAGCTTGAGACTCGCATGGTTGAAGGGCACGGGCATAAGGGTACCGTTGATGTTGGCGAGCACCTTGTGCTGATAATCCGTCCACTTGGTAAAGCGCGACAGGAAATTGTGCACGCGCTCGTTAAAGGTGTGATAGATATGCGGACCGTACTCGTGAATCAGGATTCCGGCCTCGTCAGTGCAGTCGTAGGCATTGCCCGCTATGTGGCTACGGCGCTCCAAAACGGCAACACGATAGCCGATGGTCTCGGCAAGACGGCGGGCGCAAACGGCACCGGCATATCCAGCACCGACGACAATCATGTCGTACGCGCCGGCGTTAAAGCCTTCAGGCAGGCCTGAGGTAATCTGCATCGATACTCCTTGTCAAAAGCCACGGGCTCGTTAGCTGGGCTTTTCTCGAACATTCTTCGAGACATATTTATCAGAGCGATTATAGCGCTAATGCGTCCTATAATGAGCTTGCCACACAAGGAAAGCTCAAGCACCGCGGCGTACATAATTGAAAGGTAAACCCGCTAGCAGCGGGTTTATTCGTGAACAGCCGGGCGCCTGGAGCTTAGCGAAACGCTTGTAAGGAGTAACATGAGCGATTTCCTTAACCGTATGAAGTCTGCTGCCAAGGCCGACCTTAAGACGATCGTCCTGCCCGAGGGCGAGGATCCGCGCACTATCGTCGCGGCCACCAAAATCATCGAGGAGGGCCTGGCAAAGATCGTCATCCTGGGCAACCCCGACGAGATCAACGTTCCCGGCGCCACCGTCATCGACCCGCGCAATGCCGAGAAGCACGAGGAGTACGCGCAGAAGTTTGCCGAGCTCCGCGCCAAGAAGGGCGTTACCATCGAGCAGGCTCGCGCCCAGGTGATGGACGCCACCTACTTTGGCACCATGATGGTCAAGATGGGCGACGCCGACGGCCTGGTCTCCGGCGCCTGCCACTCCACCGCCGACACCCTGCGCCCCGCGCTTCAGATCCTCAAGACCGCCCCGGGCACCAAGCTGGTCTCGGCCTTCTTCGTGATGTGCACCGATACCCCGCAGTTCGGCACCGACGGCACGCTGATCTTCGCCGACTGCGGCCTCAACATCAACCCGTCCTCCGACGAGCTCTCCGAGATCGCCATCGCCTCCGCTCACTCCTGGTCCACCTTCATGGGCAACGTTGAGCCGCACGTGGCCATGCTCTCCTACTCCACCATGGGCTCCGCCGGCGGCGAGGTCGCCAAGAAGGTCCAAGAGGCCGTAAAGTTCTGCAAGGAGAAGGCTCCCGAGCTCGCCATCGACGGCGACCTGCAGCTCGATGCCGCTATCGTCCCCACTGTCGCCCAGCTCAAGGCTCCCGGCTCCTCCGTTGCCGGCAAGGCCAACGTGCTCGTGTTCCCCGACCTCGAGGCCGGCAACATCGGCTACAAGCTGGTCCAGCGCTTCGCCGGCGCCGACGCCTACGGCCCCATCCTGCAGGGCATCGCCAAGCCGGTCAACGATCTGTCGCGCGGCTGCTCTGCCGACGACATCGTGGGTGTCGTGGCCATCACCGCCGTCCAGGCTCAGATGGCTGAGTAGCGGACATATCCCCTCGGGACCCTACAGGGTAAAGCTCTGAAAACGTCCTCGGACATGCATGAAACCCCCGCTGCGCACTTCGTGCGGCGGGGGTTTCATGCGTCCTGCGGAAAGTTTTCAGAGCTTTACCCTGTAGGGTCCCTGCCGCCACGTAGCAATCAGGGAATCCGGGGTGGACGGCGGCTTGGCTACGAGCTGGAGCTGATGATCTGAATGGTCTGGTGCCGTTGCTGGGAGCGCAGGCGTTGCTGGTGATGATCACTTTGGGACTGGAATTTCCGCCTGCTAGTAAAAAGGCCTCCGGAGCCGTTGCTCTGGAGGCCTTTCGTTTACTTGCAAATGCGCGCGTTAGTTGTTCTTGGTCAGGCGCTCGACGTCGTGGGCGATCATGTATTCCTCGTCGGTGGGGATGACCATAACCGTGACGGAAGAGCCGGCGGCGCTGATGACCTGTGGGCCGTTGCCCACGGCCTCGCGGTTCTTGTTGTTGTCGATGCGCACGCCCAGCCACTCAAAGCAGTCGCAGAAGGCCTTGCGGATCGACCAGTCGTTCTCGCCGATGCCGGCGGTAAAGGTAATGGTGTCCACGCCCGCCATGGAAGCGATCATGGAACCGGCCTGCTGCATGGCCTTATAGGCGAACATATCGAAGGCGAGCAGGCAGCGCTCGTCGCCCTCGGAGGCGCGCGTGCGGATGTCGCGGGCGTCGTTGGAGATGCCCGAGATGGCAAGCAGACCAGACTGCTTGTTCATCATGTCATCGACTTCCTGGTAGCTGTAGCCGCCCTCGCGCTGCAGGTAGCACACGGTGGCCGGGTCGATGGAACCACAACGGGTGCCCATCATCAGGCCATCGAGCGGCGTGAGACCCATCGTGGTGTCGCGGCACACGCCGTCCTCGATAGCAGCGAGCGAAGCACCGTTGCCCAGATGGCACGAAAGCAGGCAGTGGCAGCGCGAACCCAGGATCTCCTTGGCCATCATCCACTCATAGCGGTGGCTCGTGCCGTGGGCGCCGTACTTGCGCACGTGGTACTTGTCGCAAACGTCCTTGGGCAGCGCGTAGGTGTAGGCAACCTCGGGCATGGTCATGTGGAACGAGGTGTCGAAGACCGCCACGTTGGGCAGCTCCGGATACTTCTCACGGCAATACTCAATCGCTGCGGCCTCGCCGTAGTTGTGCAGCGGAGCAAGCGGTGCCACCTCAAGAATCTTGGCCATAACCTCGTCGTCGACAACCGCGGAATCATCGAAGTGCCAGCCGCCCTGAACGATACGATGCCCAATGCCATCAATCGTAAAGTCGGTCTTCTCGAGCTCCTCGAGCACGCGAGCGATAGCAGAGCGATGATCGGGGAAAGGGACCTCCTCGGTCTGCTTAGCGCCACCGTTCTCGGAGTGGCCAAAGATGCCCATGTCCGATCCGATACGCTCGCAGTTGCCCTTGGCGAAAACCTTGCGGGTATCGGTATCCAAAAGCTGATATTTAAGGCTTGAGCTGCCGGCGTTGACAACAAGTACGTTCATGAGACTCCTTCGCAGTGCAATACGGTCGACGCAGGCCCCTTAAGGCGGCCGCATTTTAATAAGAAGTTATCATATCTTGATAAATAGATATCAGCATATCGCCCAACGAGCGCAAAAGAGGGGCCGAACGGCGCTCGGTCGTCCAGCCCCTCCCCTCTTGCAATTACTTGCCGTTGACGATGCGCTCGACGTCAGAAGCGATCATGAACTCCTCGTCCGTGGGGATGACGAAAATCTTGACCTTGGAATCCTTGGCGGACAGGCACCAAGCGCCGTCGCCGCGCAGGGCGTTGCGGGCATGGTCCATCTTGACGCCCATAAAGGCCAGACGGTCGGCCACGCCAGCGCGGACAGCCGGAGCGTGCTCGCCGATGCCGGCGGTGAAGACCAGCGTGTCCATGCCGCACATGGAAGTAGCCATCTCGGCAGCCTTGGCGGCAATCTTGTAGACAAACATGTCGAAGGCGAGCTGAGCCTCGGGGTCGCCGGCAGCGGCGAGCTCCTCGACGTTGCGGCAGTCGTTGGTCTTGCCACCGGTCACAGCCAAAAGGCCGGACTTCTTGTTCATCATCTCGTCGACCTCGTCGAAGGTGTACCCGCCTTCGCGCTGCAGGTAGCACACGGTAGCCGGGTCGATGGAGCCGCAGCGGGTGCCCATCATGACGCCGTCGAGCGGCGTCAAGCCCATGGTGGTGTCCATGCACTTGCCGTCCTCGATGGCGCACAGGGAAGCGCCGGAGCCGATATGGCACACGACGACCTTGCGAGCCTCGCCGTTGGTCATCTCGGCGACCTTCTTGGAGATGTAACGGTAGCTGGTGCCGTGGGCGCCGTACTTACGGATGTGCAGCTTGTCGCAGACGTCCTTGGGCAGGGCGTAAGTCTTGGCGACCTCGGGCATGTTGAAGTGGAAAGCGGTGTCGTAGACCGTGACGTTGGGCAGGTCGGGATACTGCTCCAGGCAGTACTCGATAACGTTGGCCTCGGGGTTGTTGTGCAGCGGCGCCAGCGGAGCGACCTCGCGGATCTTGGCGAGGACGTCCTCGTCGACGAGGGAGGAATCGCCGAAGTACCAGCCACCCTGAACGATACGGTGACCAATGCCCTCGATCTTGACGCCGTTGGCCTCGAGGTCCTTCAGAACGACCTCGATGGCGACCTTGTGGTCGGGGAACTCGATGTTCTCGGTCACCTTCTTGGAACCGTTGGCAGCGTGGGTGAAGGTACCGCCGGTAAAGCAGACGCGCTCGCAGGAGCCCTTTGCGGACACCTTGTGGGACTTGGTATCGATGACCTGATACTTAAGGGTCGAAGATCCTGCGTTGACGACCAGAACGTTCATGTGTCTCCCTACTAACAGGCGGTGTGGCGCCGCCAGGTTACATACGTTTCAATAATAAACCCAAACGCCCTCGCGCTCGGGTTTATTGCGTTGATATATAAGTTATCGGTGCCTAAATACGCATGGCCTTTGACTTGTAAGACGAAATAGCGCGGGGATATACACCAAAGAAGAAATCCCGAGCGCGACAAGCAATATGACTCGAATGTCCGCGATGCTGCTCAACGCAGCATTGAACAGATAGAAAAGGATGGCACCCACCGCCACCATCTGGCTTTGAACCGAAATCAGTGAACAGCGCATCGAAGAATCGGCAGCATTTTGAAAAATTGAGTATTTAATTGGAGCAAATAACGAGTAGGCGACCGTCTGCAACACATAGAACACGGGCAGCAAATAGACCGGAGTAAAGGGAATCAAAAATAGAGCAGTCAGGGAAAGGCGCACGATGCCGCAAATACGCGCAAAACGACCCTTGTCGACATGAGCAATCACACTGGGCACAATAAGCCCCATGGAGGCCGAGGCAAGGAGCTGGACCGCAATGATCACACCCGAAGCGACGGCATTCATTCCGCGACCCGCAAGCAACAGTGAGAAAAAGTCTTCCAGGGCGACAAAAGCAAATGCCTGAGAACAGTCCATGATGAACGCTGAACGAAGAATGCCATTACACGCAATAGCAGCACCGATCATCTTCGGGCTAATTCCACGCTCAGGTGTCCCCGCAGTGCTCCCTCTTTGCATCTCAGGAATGCAGACAACGACAACCAACGTCAACACCATTGCGATGGTATCTGCCGAAAGACCAATGAGATATGCACCGACAGACGAAATGAAACCGCCCACGCAAGCGGAGATGGCATAAGAGGCATAGAAAACAAATCGCTCAACGACATTAAGTCTTACGAGCTGGTCCTGAGAGACGCTGTCAATGTAAATCGCTTCGATGGATCCGCTCACACATGCAACGGCAAAACCTTTAAGAGCAAACGCACCGATTAAAAGCAGAGGAGAACGGACGAGAAGCAGGGCGGCGTAGTATCCAAGCATTCCCACGACGCCAACGAGGCCGCTTGTCTTTCGTCCAAACCCATCAGCAATATAGCCAGTGGGAACTTCAAGGATGAACTTGCTCACTTGATATGCAATCATCATGCTAGAAATCGCCACCATCGAGAATCCGACGAATTCAAGGTAAACCGTCAGAAAATACAAGATGGTGCTGAAGTTCGACAGAAAAACGAACGTCATATAAAGCAAAACCGTACGGTTTTTCATACTCCGCCCTCCAAGAGTCAGCAATCTAAAATCGGAATCTTGGAAAAGCATGAGGGCAGAGCCGTCAGTCATGTGTTACAAGGCGTCAACATTCACTTGACGCCACGAGGCCAAATGGCCTCACGAAGCAAGGTGACGCAATAGGTGAAGAAATACCGTCTGGTGTCGATCGGTCCAGGCATTTTGTCGATAGCAAAAGTAGATGGGCAAGGCTACGTCATGCGAGCCTTCAATGGAACACTCGCTCACTTCCAGTCCATCTGATGCGAGAGAAGAGCCAGAAAAGCTCAATATCAATCCCCCGGCTTGAAGAAACTCAGTCTGCGCCCTGTTTCCGTATTCGACATCGCGAAAGCGGAAATTAACCAGCTGGGCTTCGGGGCATTGATTGATTGCATTGAGACAGGGTGACAAATTAATGGGAACAGCGAGCCTGCCGCCCAGTAACTCACGAATGGTCATAGCGTCAACAGATTGATGACCAGCTGGGCATGAAAGAACCTTGAGCTCCTTTTCACCCAAGTATTTCGAAGAAAGGACACTATCCCTTGGTTCCTCAAATGAGATGGCCGCATCCGAAATGCCAAGCACAAGTGATTCAAAGCATGTGGCCGTTGGCTGATGCCAAACATCAAGGTGAATCTGAGGGTGCGAGCTTTCAAACGAGTCGTACCAGTTTTCGGAAAAAAGACGCCCCCGCCCGTGAAGACAGGGGGCGTAAAGACGGAAATGGCCGTCGGGCGAAACGCCGCCGTTCCCCGATTGAGCGTACTTTTTGAGATCGTCGACTTGCGCCAGGATCACGCGTGCACGATGCGCAAATTCTCTGCCCGCCGGAGACAAAACAGCCTCCCCCGCCGATCGATTGAGCAAAACGATCTGATACTCAGACTCCAGTTTCTTAATTGCCGACGAGACAGCCTGTGGGCTCACGTGAACGGCGCGAGCCGCTTTGCGCACGCCGCCGTAGCTCGCTACCGCTTGAAGGTATTCGAGTTGAGAAAACTGCATAGGTTACTCCAAAGGCAGCCAAGGCGACGGGCCGTGCGTCCTCAGATGAGGTTCTCGCCCAGGTTCTTGCCGCCGAGGACGTGCATGTGGAAGTGCATGACGGTCTGACCGGCGTTGACGCCCTTGTTGGAGATGACGCGGAAACCGTCCTCCAGACCCTTGGCCTTGGCGACCTCCTGGATGGCGTGGGCCATGGCGCCCATGGTCTCGGCAGGTACGTTATCGGCGATGTCACTGTAGTGCTTCTTGGGGATCACGAGCGTGTGGACCGGCGCCTGGGGATTGAGGTCGTCGAACGCGATGACCTGGTCATCCTCGTAGACGACGGTCGAGGGGATCTCGTGGTTGGCAATTTTGCAGAAGATGCAATCACACATGGTTGGTTCCTTTCTCACAGACCAAGGTAATTATATTTGGTCGGGATGGTTAGAACGAAAGGTTGTCGTCGGTGTTGGCGGCTTCGCCGTCGGCGAGCACGTCGTTGCCGTCGACGTCCTTCAGGAGCACCGAGACCTTCTGCTCGGCATCGGACAAGCGGGTACGCAGGCTCTTGAGGAGTTCGACGCCGCGGGTATAGCTCTCAAGCGACTCCTCGAGCTCCATATCGCCCGACTCCAAGCTGCGAATGATGAGCTCCAACTCCTGCGAAGCCTGCTTGTACGTAAGCTGCTCGACCGGGGTCTTCTCTGCCATAGCTGTTTCCTTTCCCAAAGGTTTATCACTGTAAAACGCGGTCTATTCGACCGTATTGACCGTTGCTGCCACGTTGCCGTCTGCCATGCGCACGCGAATGGCGTCGCCCGGCTTAAAGGTCTTGGCACTTGTAGCCACGCCGTCAACGCCGTACGCGATGGAATAGCCGCGGGCAAGCACCTTGAGCGGCGACAGGGCATCGAGCGAAGCCGCTGCACGGCCCAGGTCGGACGCTGGCTTGTTGAGCATCGTGCGCCCCTGATGCTCCAGGCGGGAGCTTGCGAGCGTGAGCGCATGGCGCTTGCCATCGAGTCCTGAGGTGCTTGCGATCAAGCGCTCGGGCAGACGCTCAAAGTTGGAGCGGAATGCCCCAACCGAACGCGTTATGGCGCCGGACAAACGATCGGCCGTCAGGGCAAGCTCAGACTCGCGACGCTCAACCATAAACGTTGGGTCGTTGAGGCACGGGCGGCACGCGGCCGCATCGAGCGCATCGCGCAAGCGAGCCGTATAGGTATCCCAGGCGCGGCGACCGCGCTGGTCGAGCATCTCCAGATCAACCTGATTCGACCCAATCATCGATGCCATCGCGGCACCCAGGCGCTGATGGCGCGCCTCGAGCACATCGGCCAACTCCGTCATAGCCGGCGCCACCGATTCTGCCGCCGCCGTGGGCGTGGAGGCGCGGCGGTCGCTCACCATGTCGCAAATCGAGGTATCGGGCTCATGGCCAATGCCGGTCACCACGGGCACGGGACAGGCAGCCACTGCACGGGCAAGCTCCTCGTCGTTGAAGGTCATGAGGTCCTCGAAGGAGCCGCCGCCGCGCACCAGCAAAATACAGTCGGGCGCCGGCGTGATGGCGGCGGCGCGGCGCAAGCCCTCAATAAGCTCGGCCGGCGCACCCTCGCCTTGAACCTTGGCGCCCACGCAGACGAGCTCGACGAGCGGATTGCGACGACGCAATGTGCGCTTGACGTCGTCGATTACCGCACCGGAAAGCGAGGTGACGACCGCCACGCGGGAGCAGAACACCGGGATGCGGCGCTTGCGCGCTTCTTCCATCAGGCCCTCGCGGCGTAGCTTTTCGGCCAGTTGCGCCACTTGTTGACGCAGCAGACCCTCCCCCGCCAGCGAAAACGAGCGAGCGACAAAGCTCATGCGGCCGGTGGCCTTATAGAGATTGAAGCTGCCCTTAAAGCTCACCTGCATGCCGTCGCGCAGATCGAACGTGCGCTTGAGATAGGCGCCCTTCCAGATGATGCAGTCGACGGCCGCCGAGTCGTCCTTGATCTGGAAGTAGCAGTGGCCGCTTCGGGCGTTGGGACCACGGAAACCCGTGACCTCGCCCAAAACGCTCAGCTGCGGAATGGCATCGAGCGCGCCGGCGGCGATCTCCACCGCCTGGCTCACGCTGAGCTCCTTGCGCTCCTGCTCGTCCGAACCGTCGAACTCGGCGGAAACGGCATTGCCGGTTAGATTCCAGCCTGCCACGCAGCCTCCTTTCGTCATCGTGCACAAGGGCTTCGGCCCTGCGCAAATTCAAGTCCAACACATAGTACAGCGCCGCGGGGACACGAATCCCCGCGGCGCCCAGCGACCCAATTTGTTATCGGTTGGAGTTTCTGTTGTAGCGAGCCATAAGATAGAGCAGCTGAATAATCGAGGTGAGCGCTGCAGCAACATAGGTAAGCGCGGCTGCCGTCAGGACCTTCTTGGCACCATTGACCTGCTTGGAGCTCATGCCCGACTGCTCGATGTACGCCACGGCGCGGCGGCTGGCATCAATCTCGACCGGCAGCGTAACCAGTTGGAACAGCACGCTAAACGAGAAGAAGATCAGTGCGAGGGTCGTGAGTCCCGCGATGTTCATAAACAGGCCCAAGAGCAACACGATGGTCCAGGTGTTCTGGGTAAAGTTGACGACCGGCACGAGGGCGGTGCGAACCTTCATCATGGCGTAACCGCTTTGACGCTGGGCGGCATGGCCCGCCTCGTGGCAGGCGACGGCAACGCTTGCGACCGACCCGCCCGAACGGTTGGCATCCGAGAGATACAGGTTATTGTCCTGTGGGTTGTAATGGTCGGTGAGCTCGCCGGCGACACCCTTGATACCCACGGCGTTGCAGCCGTTGGCGTCGAGCATGCGGCGAGCGACCGTGGCGCCCGTGTCGCCGTCCGAGCGAACCTTGGACCAGGTTTTGTACGTCGAGTTGATATAGTTCTGTGCGGCAAGGCCAATCACCGTGCAGACAAGAACAACCAGCAGGTACAGCGGGTCGATGCCAAAGCCGTATCCATAGTAATAAGGCATGCGAATTCCTCCGAATCGAGTTACACGTTGGAGGCATTCTACCCACTCAAGCGGCTAGGCTTCCTTACAGCAATTCAATTTTGCCATCTTTGACCGTCAACCCCATGTTGCCCGAGAGCAGATCGTCCAGGCGCGAGCCCACAAGCTCAAAGCGCCAGCCTTCGCGCAAGGGGCTCTGCTCGGGATGCTCAATGTAGTCGGCCAGGTCATCGCGCGAGGCAATGACCGAGGTCGCCACTCCCGAGCGTTCGGCAACCAGGCGGATGAGCGCGTACATGAGATCCGTCACGCTCTCCAACTCCGGAGAGATCTGGCGATGCCCGCGCACCATGAGCGGCAGGCGATCGTGCGGGCAGCTTGCGCCGCGCTTGATGGCCATGAGCGCACCGTCCACGTCGCGCTCCCCCAACTGATCGGTACCGCGAATGCTGCGGAACTCCTCAACGCGCACGGGATTGCGTTTAACGAGCGCAAGCAGCGTGTCGTCGGACATGACCCATTTGCGCGGGATGTTGCGGCGCTCGGCGCGGTCCTCACGCCAGGCGGCGAGCTCGCGCGCGATACCCAGCTGGTGACGACTGCACGAGTTGATGCGTTTGACCTTGCGGAACGCCTCGTGGCGATCGGCGCGATAGTGCGACTCGTCAGCCAGCGGGCGCAGCTCGTCGAGCACCCAGTCCACGCGGCCCAGCTCGCGCAGGCGGCTCATCATCTCGGTATAGGCGACGATCAGATACTTGACGTCATCGATCGCGTACTCAATCTGCTTATCGGTCAGCGGGCGACGCGACCAGTCGGTCAGTGACTCGGTCTTGGGCAATGAGACGCCGCAAAACGTCTGCACGAGCGCGCCGTAGGAAATCTGCTGACGCTCGCCCAAAAAGGCGGCGGCCACCTGCGTGTCAAAAATCGGACGCGGCAGCACGCCTACGGTATGGAGCATGACCTCCATATCCTGCGAGCAGGCGTGGAAGACCTTGGTCACGCTCTCGTCGGCCATAAGCTCGGCCAGCGGCGATAGGTCGTCGATTACCAGGGGATCGACCGCTACACTCTCGGCAGGGGTGGCAATCTGAACCAAACACAGACGCGGATGGAACGTGCGCTCGCGCAAAAACTCGGTATCGACGGCAATCGCGTCGAACTCACGGGCGCGCTGGCAAAAGTCGAGTAGAGCCTGATGTGTGGAAATGTACATATCAACCCATCGAATAAGGTTAGGCCCGAAAAACACGGGTAGGATATCGGCATTGCCTTACAACTATACTCGGTTAGTCACAGAACGGGAACGTAAGTATGCGCTGCCTTATCATCCACAACCCGGCATCGGGCCCCAGCTCAGATGAAATCTACGCATTCACGCACGCCCTTGCACAGGGCGGCGACGAAGTCGTGATGCGCTTTATCGGCGATGGCATGGAGCCCGAGGACGCCGTGGCAGACGTTCGCGAGTTCGACCGCGTGGTCGTCTCGGGCGGCGACGGCACCGTCTCCAACGTGCTCGACCAGATGCGCGGCTGCGGCGTCCCCACGCTCGTTTTCCCCTCCGGCACGGCCTGCCTGTTCTTTAACAACATCGGCAATGCCCCCGAGGCAGCGGCGCTTGCCAAGGCATGTCGCGCCGGCCGCACGGTCAAAGTAGACATGGGCGAGCTCTTTTGGCTCGACGAGAACGGCAACGAAAAGCGCCATGGCTTTATCATCATCGCCGGTTCGGGCTTTGACGCCGAGATCATGATGAAGGCCGCCCCCACCAAAAACGACATCGGCGAGATCGCCTACTTCCTCTCCGCTCTCGCCACGCCCAACCCCACGGTGGCGCACTTTACCATTGAGCATGATGGCATTGTTGAGGAGCTCGACGGCATCTGCTGCATGGCGGGCAACACGTCTGTCATCCAAAACGACATCAACCTGTTCCCCAACTGCCGTATGAACGACGGCATGGTCGACATCGTCGTTATTGAGCCCGTGCGCACGGTGCAGTTGCTCCCCACGGTAATCACCGTCGCGCTCGACCCCGCCGGCAAGGTACTCGGCCGCCCGCAGTTTAAGATCATCCAGACCAAAGAAGCCAAGATTACCTGCACGCCATCGCTCGGCATGCAGGTTGATGGCGAGATCATCTCCAGCAACTCCGGCGTCTTTGCCGCCCGCGCGCTACCGCAATGCCTTGATATCATCGTCGACGAATTCTCGCCGCTCGGAAAATAGGAGGACCCCCGTGAACGACAACCCCATCCTTGGCTTTATCGTCATCGTTTTGGCCATGCTCGTCGGCTATGCCATTAACGTGATTCACCGTCGAAAGAAGTAGCCATTACTCTTAGACGGCCCGTGCAGCCCGGACCCCTCGCCGGCATGAAACCACATGCCGGCGAGGGGTCCGCTTTTTTCTTGACGCTTTATTTAGCTACATTTTTCGCTGGCGTTATACAAATTGATTTCCCACTAAATGAGTTCAATTTACCGTTAATCGCATATTTCGCTACGCTTATCGAGTAAATAACTTTCATGAATGTATATTGTTTCGAATTCGTTACGCTAAGGGGGTGTAATTATTGGGTGAAGCCCTCTGGAGACAGAGGGCTTTCGCACGCTGGGAGGGAATATGAGTAAAACTCATCCCGTCAACGCGCTCAAGAAGCTTGGCATAGGCCTTGCATTTGGAGCTGCAACCATCATGTCCATGCCGACATCTGCGCTCGCCTGCACGCAGATGTACATGGGCAACAAGCTGACGGCCGACGGTGACACGTACTATGGCCGCGCCGAGGACTTCGATAAGCGCTACCTCAAGCACTTTGGCATTGAGCCTTCTCACGGCCCGGGGCATACGTACGGCTCGGACGAGTCCGCATTCATGTATACCTCGACCAAGACCACGTATCGCTCGCTACACCTATGTACGCGACCATCCCTCCCAGTGGCACGGGCGCTATGATGCCTACTCTGAGGCAGGCATCAATGAGAAGGGCGTGTCCTGCTCCGCAACGCTGACCACCGGCATGAATGCTGATGCTGAGGCAGCAGACCCCCTGACCAAAACCGGTATTGGCGAGTACAGCTACGGCAGCGTTATCTTAGGTGAAAGCGCCAATGCACGTGAGGGCGTCGAGCTCCTCGGCAAGATCATCGACGAGCAGGGCGCCTGCGGCAACGATCAGATTATCATCGCCGACAGCAACGAGACTTGGCTGTTTGCCGCACTTTCCGGCCACCAGTGGATCGCCATGAGGCTCACTGACGATATCGCCTCGCTCAACCCCAACATCGGCAACCTCAACTACAAGGTTGACCTCACCGACACCGCGAACTGTCTCCACTCTGCGACCATCGAGTCCATGCCTAAGGAGAATGGCTTCGCCAAGTACTTCGATGACGGTCAATTTGACGTTGCCCAGACCTACGGCGAGGCAATTAGCGAAAAGGCCATGCATTCTTGGGCCCGTTATGTCCAGGGTCGCGCCTACTTCGGTGTGCCGCTCACCGAGGGCACCGACTACGAGATCGTCAAGGACGAGCGCGAAGATGCTCGTGCCACGACCGGCGCCCTGGTTAGCAAGGCGCAGCCGCTGTTCTTCCAGCCCGGCAAGTCCGACTGGAACACCTTTGAGATGATCCGCGCGTTTGGCAACCGCGGCGAGAAGGTCCCGGGCCTCAACGCCAACACCGACGGCGCCTACGCCATTGGTACCGAGACCAACACCGAGGTCAATCTCTTCCAGATCCGTCAGGGCATGGACCCCGAGATCGCGACCATCCAGTGGGAGATGCTCTCCCGCGCCGCCTACTCCGTCGCCATCCCCTACTACTCCGCACTGCTCACCGAGGTTAGCCCGTACTACAGCGACCAGACCGTCTCCTTCGATCACTGCGAAGAGGAGGACATCGTGAACAACGAGGAGCCCGAGAACTCCATCAACTATGTCCTCATGGACATCAGCTCCCTGTGCTTCGAGCACCGTGAGCAGCTCGGCACCGGCGTTCGCACCTACCTCGACGCCCTCCAGAACGAGCTCGTCGAGCAGAACTTGGAAGTCGACGAGGTCATGCAGGCCACCGAGGGCACCGAGGCCCGTACCGCCCTGGCAAACAAGGCCGGCAATGCTGCCACCGAGAACACCTACGTCAAGTGCAAGGCCTTGCTCCAGGAGATGCGCGCCTATCTGAAGGCTGAGAACTTCGACCAGCCCTTCACCCCGAGCGACCTGAACACCGAGACCAACGGCCTCAAGGTGTCCATCACCTACGCCAAGGACGCTCTTGCCACCGACCCGGTAACCCCGGATCAGCCTGGCACTCCCGAGCAGCCTGGTACTCCTGAGCAGCCCGGTACCCCCGAGCAGCCCGCTAAGCCCGAGCAGCCCACCACCAAGCCCGAGAAGCCTGGCAAGTCGGACACCACGACCACGGTAACCACCAACAAGGCGAACACCAAGGGCGGCCTGCCCACCACCGGTGATCGTTTTGATGGCCGCGTGGTGGCTGCATTCGCCATCGCTGGCGTTGCCGTCATCTCCGCGGGCGGTTACTTCCTCTACCGTCGCAATAAGGAGTAACGTCCTAGCTGAGCGGGCGGGGCACATGAGTCACCTCGCCCGCTTAACCCGCCTTTTGACCGGCGGGAAACCCGCTTGAAATCTTTTCAAAAAAGATTTCCCCGCACACACTTCGCTGTGCTATAGTGCAGCGCAACAGCAACTTGGTGCGACCGCGCCACGGCATCACGAAAGGAGCCACCAACATGAAGAACACGATGAAGTCTCTCAACAACTGGTGGTGGCGTGATGCGAATACGATCGGTCGACAGTGAGTCCCTCACGCCTGTTTTTGCGCTCTAGGTGATTGAAAGGCCTCCGGTTTCGACCGGGGGCCTTTTTCTATCTCGAGCCCGATCGCATTCGCATCACGCGCCTCCGCTTTTCTCTTGCACTCCCCTTCCGAAAGGATTTTCACCATGTCTCAGAACACCACCGCCGCCCAGCCCCGCACCGTCCAGACCGCCGACCGCGGCAAACTCGACGTCCGTGCCCTCGTCCTGCTCGCCATCCTGCTCGCTGCCGGCTTCATCCTCAACTTCACCGTCGGCAAGGCCATCTCGGGCATCTCGGGTGGCATGATCAGCCCCGAGTTCATCATCTCGGCCTTCTGCCTCACCATCCTGGTCGTTCGCCCCAACATCGGCCAGGCGCTCGTCATTGGCCTTATCTCGGCTGCCGTGATCCAGATCACCACTACTTCGCCGTTCGTTGATTTTGCCGCCGAGGGCATCGCCGCCATGCTCATGGCCGGCATCGTCAACGCCGCCGGCAAGAACGGTCAGGTCAAGCCCGCCATCGCCATTGTCGCAACCTTCCTGACCACCTTTGTCTCCGGCGCCATCTTCATGGTCATCAAGATGGCCATGCTCGGCGTGGTAGGCGAGCTCGCCGCCGCCATGCTGCCCGTCGTCGCCATGACCGCCGTCTTTAACGCCATTCTGGTCGGCGCCCTCTACTTGCCCATCCAGAAGGCCCTGAAGCTCAACTAGCCCGTTCGACTTTACGAGCCACCCCATCTTGGCGTTCATTCGTCGCTCGCGTACCCAAGTACGCTTCGCTCCTCTTTCTCGCGCCAACCTGGGGCCCCTCGTAAAGCCGTCTCCGTGCTTCACCACCAAAGACTGTCCCAAACGACTAGCTTTTGGGGACGTTCTTAAACGACTGGTCATGTAAGAACGTCCATTGACTATGAAAGGTATCCATGGAAACGATCATCAACGTCGACGATGTCTCGTTCTCCTATGGCACGCAAACCGAGCAGGCGCTCAGCCACATCTCGCTCAGCGTGAACAAGGGAGATTTCATCGGCATCATCGGGCCCTCGGGCGCCGGCAAGTCCACGCTTGCCGCCTGCCTGTCGGGTGCCGTGCCCCACCACTACACCGGCACGTTCTTTGGGTCCGTCATGGTTGACGGCCACGACACCTGCGAGGTCTCGCTGACCGACGTGTCGCAAATCGTCGGCAGTGTGCTGCAGGATATCGACACGCAGATGGTCGCTTCGGTCGTCGAGGACGAGATGCTCTTTGGCCTCGAGAACTTTGGCGTTCCCCACGACCAGATCGAGCAGCGCGTGAGCGAAACGCTCGAGACCGTCGGCATCAGCGACCTGCGCGACCGCGAGATCGCCACCCTCTCGGGCGGACAGAAGCAAAAGGTAGCCATCGCCGCCATCCTCGCCATGCGTCCGCGCGTCTTGGTTCTCGACGAGCCCACCGCGGCACTCGACCCCGCCAGCTCCACGTTGGTCTTCGAGACGCTGCGTAAGGCAAACCGCACACTTGGAATCACCATCGTCGTCGTTGAGCAAAAGGTCGCCCTGCTCTCGGAGTACTGCAACCGCGTGCTCGTGCTCAACCATGGCGAAATCGCGCTGCAGGGCGAGCCACACGAGGTCTTCGCGCATACCGACGAGCTTCGTGCCATCGGCGTCGACTGCCCTCGCGTCACGCGTATCTTCAATAGCCTCGAAACCGATGGTCTAGTAAGCGGTACCCCTTGCTTGGATGTCGATGAGGCCGAGTGCCTGATTTCGGGCATCGTCGACCCCGCACGCGCGGCTATCGAAGCCCAGGCGCCCGCCGGTTCCCCGCATGCACCGTCGTTGCGCCCTCATGCCAAGGACGCCGAACCCGTACTCACCTTCGACCATGTTGAGTTTGCCTATCCCAATGGCGGAGCCGCCGTACACGACCTTAGCCTGACGCTCTATCCTGGCGAGCTCGTGGGCATCGTCGGCCAAAACGGCGCCGGCAAGACCACGCTCACCAAACTGCTCACAGGCCTGCTTAAGCCCGCCTCGGGCAGCGTGCGCGTCACGGGACTGGATACCGCAGCCGTTCCCACGAGCCGCATCGCTCGCGAGGTCGCGACCCTCTTCCAAAACCCCGACCGCCAGATCTGCAAGGATACCGTACTCGACGAGGTCGCCTTTGGCCTGGAGCTTGGCGGCATCGACCGTGCCGAGGCACTGCGTCGCGCCCAGCTCGTCATCGACCGATTTGGCCTGCCTGCCGATGAGGCGCCTTTCTCGCTTTCGCGCGGCCAGCGACAAATGGTGGCGCTTGCCTCCGTCGTAGTGGTTGAGCCCAAGATCGTCGTGCTCGACGAGCCCACGAGCGGCCTTGATTACCGCGAGTGCATGACCGTCATGGAAACAGTGCGCACCATGGCCGAGCGCGGTTGCGCCGTTATCATGGTCTGCCACGATATGGAAGTCGTCTCGGATTTTGCCGAGCGCATTGTGGTAATGGCCGACGGTCGCATCCTCGACCGCGGCCGCACGCACGAGCTATTCTCGAACATCGATCTCATGCGGCGTGCCTACGTGGAGCCTCCCCAGGTTATTGAACTCTCGCGCCGTCTGGCATCTTCCGTCTCGCCCGCTTTTGCGCAGGTGAGCGAGGTCACCGATGTCGTTCGAATTACCAAGGAGATGGTCCACCGTGGTTAACGTCATCGACTACATGCCGGGCGATACGCTGCTGCATCGCCTGAACCCCGTCGTCAAACTGGGCCTCGCCGCCGCCATCATCGTCGGCATCTTTTTGTCCGACACCTACGTGGCGCTGCTGGGCTTTTTGGCACTTACCCTTGCACTGGGCGCCTATGCCGGCGTCGTCGACCGCCTGTTCTCGCTGCTCAAGTTGCTGATTCCGCTCGCGCTTATCATGCTGGTGCTCCAGCTGGCCTTTATGCGCGATGGCAACGTGGTGTGGGGCTTTATCACCGACACGGGCCTCATCACAGGATCGAAGGCCTGCCTGCGCCTGCTGGGTGTGGCGTTACCACTCATCCTCATGCTCATGGTGACCAAGCTCAACGACCTTGCCAACGCCTGCGTCGAGGTGCTGCACGTACCGTATCGCTATGCCTTCACCTTTACCACGGCGCTGCGCTTTGTGCCGGTGTTTGGTCAGGAGATGAACGCCATCATGGAGGCGCAGACCGCACGCGGCGTCGAGTACGACACCAAGGACCCCATCAAGAAGCTTAAGCTCATGCTGCCACTGTGCGTGCCACTGCTCATCTCGAGCGTGGGCAAGACCGATGCCACAGCCTTGGCGGCAGAACAGCGCGGCTTCTATCTGCGCACACGCGCCAGCTCGTACAAGCGCTATCCCATCAAGGGTCTGGACATCGCCGTGCTCATCGTCAGCATCGCCCTCATCGCCATCGGCTTCCTGTTCTAGTTCACCACCGACAGCAACCACCCAACGCAAAAGGCCTCGGCTCGCACCAAACGAGCCGAGGCCTTTACTGTTTCCCCAGATAATACCTACCAAAAATAAACCTGTCCCTTTTTGGCAGATCGAGGGCTATTGGCGGTAGGGGGCGCCGCTGCGGATGACGGATTCGCGCACTAAGACGTCCATGGCGTCGAGGGTAATCTCGGGCATCTCGCGGTATTTCTGCAGCACCGAGAGCTCGGTGCAGGCCAGAATGACGCGGTCGCAGCCGCTACGGGCGAACTCCCACATCACGCGGTCGAACTTATCCATATCGGGCTCACGTCCGGCCTTCACGTCATCGTAGATAAGCGACATCACATCGTTCTGACGTTTCTCGCTGGGATAGACAACCTCAACACCCGCAGCCTTACATTCGCGTCCGTAGACGCCCGCGCCCACGGTTCCATCGGTTCCCATAATGCCAATCTTGTGCACCGGCTCGGCCGGCATACTCAGGTTGGGGTCGAACTCGCACTCCCCCATCACCGCACCCGCAAGGGCATAGCGCACCGACTCACGCGGCATGTGGATAATCGGCACCTTCGTAAACGACTGGATCTGGTCGTAGAAGTAGTGCGACGTGTTGCAGGGAATGGCAATGTGCGCACAGCCCAGCGACTCGAGTGCCTGGGCACACTCTTTCATGGTCGCCAGCAGCTTGGCATGCTCGCCGGTCTTAATGGCCAACGTGCGGTCGGGCATGGTCGACTTGGAGAGCACCACCATGTCGATATGTTCCTGATCGCAGGCAGCAGCCGTATGACGCACCACCTGGTCGTAGTAATACGACGTGGCCTCGGCGCCCATGCCGCCGATAACTCCCAGCTTTTCCATCGCCGCCTCCTTGGTGACGCTTGCGCAATTGCGCGTATCATACCCGCGCCCGCCCGATGCAAACCGGACGGGCGCCGCGCTCATCTACTTGTAATACGTCTTGAACAGCTTAAAGTGGCGCAGCTTGGTGTGCCACATGCGCAGCCAGCGGTTAAAGACAAAGTCGCCCTTCATAAACGAAGGGTCGGCGCCCTTGCCTTCCTTGTCCAGGCGATGCACCTTAGCGCGCAGCTCGGGATCCTTGACGTACTTGTCGACGACGCCCATGGGAACGACCATCCACAGGGCCTCGTCCTGCGCCGTCACAAACTCCGGCTCAAACGGGCGGTTGAACACATACTCGTCCACCACATACTTGGCAACGTTAAAGCCGCTGTTGGTAACGTAGTAGTTGCTGCGGCCCTGGCGCGTGTTGAAATCGAAGAACTTAAACGAGCCGTCGCGCTCGTCGTACTTTACGTCAAAGTTGGAATAGCCCACAAAGTGAAGGTCCTCGAGCAACTTGCGCACGCCGCCCATGAGCTCGTCGTTGGGCTCGGTAATGATACAGGCATGGTTGCCGACACCGTGGGGCTGATGCTCCTCGAGCAGCACATGGCCCAGGCACATCATGCGGACCTTACCGTTGCGGTCGGAATAGCTGGTGAGCACGCGCATGTACTCGTCGTTGCCGGGCACGCGATCCTGCAAGATCAGGTCGTCGGTGTAGCCGCTGGCATACGAATCGCGAATGACCTGTTCCAGCTCGGCGCGGTCGGCAATCTCATAGGCCTTCTTCTGGCCCTCGAACTCATGCTGCCACCACATGATGCCGTCAGAAGGCTTCAGAATCATCGGGTAAGGAAAATCGATCTGGTCGAGCACTTCGGCAGGCGCCTCACCCTGGGCATTGAGCATCGCCTTGGTAAAGGTAAACGTGTGCGGATAGGGCACGCCATGCTTCTCGCACAGCTCGTAGAAGATCTCCTTCTTCTGGCACTGCTCGAGCATGCTGTAGGGCGCGTAGGGAGCGACGATGTTATCCGCCAGCTCATGAGCATCCTTGGCTTGAGCCACGAGAGCGACATAGTTGTCGCCACAGCCCACAAGGACAATAGTCTTGTCGGCATGCGCTTGGGCAATGCCGTTGACGGTTTTGAGCATCACGGGCATGGTGTCGATATCCACGTTGGGCGTGTAGTCGATAATCTGGCTGCGGTACGCGGGACCCGTCTGATACTTGCCAAAGACCAGACTCTTGACCTGGTACTCCTCGTAGAAGGCGCGCGCCACCGAATAGGCGTTGATGTCGCCACCAAGCAGCACGGGAATGAACTCGCGCTCTGTAAATTGCAATGCCATGGAAACTTCCTATCATGAACTGCCCACACAACGGGCGGTCTTTGCGCAACTGATTTATTCTAGCGTGCCAAGCCGCCGGCGCCCAAAGCTCCACCGTATCTATGGCAATCGACGTATTCGTCCAGCACGAAGACGGCGCCCACCGTTGTATGACAATGGGCAATGAACCTACCGTTGTTGTAGGATTCAGCGTATTGACATCTTCGAGCGAAAGGCGCACACGTGCCCCAAGACCATCCGACCGATAATCCCATCCTCAATGCCGCGAAGCGCGAGCTGGAGGAACGCGCACAATCGGCCGTTCCCCTACGAACGGCAAACGATGCTTACAACGGGCCTGCCCGCATCGTCTCAATCAACACGTCGGCGCACAAGGGCACGCGCAAGTCGCCCGTCGCCGATGGACACGACACCGTTATAGAGCAATTTGGCCTCGCCACCGATGCGCACGCCGGGCATTGGCACCGCCAGGTCTCTTTTTTAGCCGCGGAGTCCATCCAGACGGCGCAGGCACGCGGGCTCGACGTACACGAGGGTGACTTTGGGGAGAACTTCACAACCCGGGGCATCAACCTGCTCTCGCTCCCCTTGGGCACGCAGCTCAAGCTTGGCAGCGAGGTGCTTGTCGAAATCAGCCAAATCGGCAAGGCCTGCCACACACGCTGCGCCATCTACTATCTCGCCGGCGACTGCATCTTTCCCCACGAGGGCGTTTTCGGCGTGGTACTAAAGGGCGGAGAGGTCTACGCCGGCGACGATATCCAGGTAATCAAACTCGGCGACGGCACCTGTTCGTTCACCCCCGCCGAGGCCCTCGAAGAGATTGAGCAGGCTCGCCAGAAGGGCACGCTGTAGTTATAAAACCCCACGTTGAGATGGCTTTTACAGCCCAAAACTCCTCTCAAACAGGGCTCTGTAACGTTAAAGTTGAACTCTATGGTTTCTCAACAATTCATCATAACTGCAGGTCAAAGCCAAAGCCTCAAGTTCAACTTGACCCTTTGGGACCTTTAAGGTTCAAGTTGAGGTCGAAAGCAGTAGTAGAATACCGTTCGAACCATAACCTACGATTGATTGCAGAGGGACTGGATGCAGCATTCGAATCATCGCACCGCAGCGCTCATTGCGTCGAAGCCGGCTCGTATCATCACGAGCGCCGCGCTCGCCGTTGCGCTGACGGCCACGCCGATGCTCTCCCCCGTTGCGGCGTATGCCGCCTCGCAGGCAACGCAGGACCAGCTTTCCGCAGCCCAGCAGAAGATCGAAGCCGCCACGAGCGCCTACAATGACGCCCGCACCAAACTCGATGACCTGCAAAAGCAGATTGACTCCAATGAGGCAAGCATCGAGGAAATCGAGGCTAAGCTTCCCGAGCAGCAGGCCAAGGCAAGCTCCGCCATGCGCGATCTGTACAAGTATCAGAAGGGCACCAATCCCATCGTGAGCTTCCTGGTCAACGCGCAGAGCCTGGGTGAGTTCATCACGACCTGCAAATACACCAACCAGATCACGAGCTCGAGCGTCGACGAGATCGAAGAGCTCAATAACATGCAAACCGAACTCGAGCAGAACAAGGCCGAGCTCCAGCAGGCCAAGTCTCAGCTTGAGGCAGAGCAGAAAAACGCCGAGGATGCGCTGGCGCAGGCTCAGCAGCTCCGCAGCGAGGCGCAGGCAAAAGCCGAGCAGGAAAATGCCGCCGAGCTTGCCAAGCTTGAGGCCGATAAGGCCGCTGCCGCCGAAAAGCTCTCGGGCGAGGGCGTGAGTGGCAGCAATTCCAGCAGCCAGGCCACCAACACCAACACCACCATCGACACCACGGTGAACAACGCCAATACCGGTAGCTCCGATTACGATTCGTTCATTAATGAGTGGACGAGCCGCATCGACAATTATCTCGCCGGCTCCCCCATGGCAGGCCAGGGCTATAACTTTGCCGTCGCCGCTTGGAATACCGGTGTCGACCCCCGTTGGTCCCCCGCCATCGCCTGCATCGAGAGCACCAAGGGTGCTTATTGCGCCAATTCTTACAACGCCTGGGGCTGGAGTGCACGTGGCGGCGGTTGGCGCAGCTTTGGCAGCTGGAGCGAGGGCATCTCCGCTCACGTTGCCTATCTGGGCGCCAACTACGGCTCCACCCTTACCCCGGCAGCGGCCAAAAAGTACTGCCCGCCCACGTGGCAGGACTGGTACAACAAAGTCGCCGCTCAGATGAACCGCATCTAAGTGCAACTGCAAAGGGCCCCAATGGGGCCCTTTTCTTTTAGGTAGCGGAGGTATCGACGACGCCGGTCGCATTGGAAACCGCGACTATGACGATCATGCATAGGAGCAGCACACCCAATGCCTTGAGCCAGAGTTTCGCGAGTTTCTTGCCGCGATAGCTGTCGAGCAGCGCGAATCGCCGACGAAGACGACGCTTGTCGAACAGCGCAAAATGCATAAGCACCATAAGGCCATCGACAAAGAAAAAAATACTCGATTATGAGAAGCCACGTCGGGTAGCTTTGGTTTGCTCCCGTGGGGTGAAAGACGGCAAAGTGACTTCCGGCAAAGAACACAAGCAGCGAGAAGAAGACGAGCGTATTCCAAATGCGCCTCAGAGACTCCGGAACGCGAGAGAGCAGACCGCATGCAGTGGAGGCGGCAGGCCTAGGAAGCCCTGTGGGGTTCTGGAGTCCTTGGGGCGTCAACACCGTCTCCGAGGCCGGAGTACGGACAAGCACAGGCGCAGGAGGCCGCACGGGGCGACTTAGATCGTACGCCGCGCGCGTCGCCCGTCCCAACGCTTCCGCGCTCGCAAAACGCTTGGCCGGGTCGAGCGCCATCGACATGCAGACGGCATCGGCAAGTGGAGTGGGAATGCCGCATGCCTCACATTGCTCGCGCATGTCGAGCCCTGGTTTAGGGTCGACTCCCGTCAAGCAAAAGAACAACAGGGCCCCAAGTGCGTAGACATCGCTGCGCACACTCGTCTGCCCAAACCCATACTGCTCGGGCGGCGCATAGGGTCGCGTGCCAAACTTGACGGTGTCAGCATCGGCGCCATCGCGCCATACGCGCGCGATCCCCAGGTCGATAATCACCAGCGATGAAAATGCCAGGCCGTCATCAGGCGTATAGTTGGCACCTGTCACGATGATATTCGACGGCTTGAGGTCGCGATGGATCACCGGCGCCGACGTCTCCCCCACCATTGCAAAACCGGCATGGAGCTCGCCCACGGCATCGCATAGGGCAGGATACAATTCACGCGCATAATCGGGGGTGGCTCCCAGACGGTCCACCAGCGCCCCGAGTGTCTCCCCTTCGATGTATTCCATAACCACGTTGAGCTCGTCGCCCACACGACGACAATCGACGATTCTGGGCAGGTGCTCAAAACGCCTGCCTGCCCGCTGAGCGGCAAACAGACGCTCGTATGCCCCGCCGATTTGAGCCGAAGCATCGATGCGTTTACGAACAAAGGGACCGAGCGAACCACCGCCGGTTCCTTCAAAGTACACGAGCTCGGTTGTTTCGACGGACGAGCGCTTAAGTACACGCTCCACGCGATAGCTGTCGTCGCGATCGAGCGACGCCAGGTGCTCGGCAAGCGCTGCGGTCAGCTCGTCATCGGAATATGTTGGGCTCTGAGTATCCATAGCCTCCATCATAGCGCAGGGCGCAGACACCCCATGGCATCTGCGCCCCGTTCGCTTGCATCGTTGTTCGGCAGCTCCGCCGGCTCAGATATCAGCCGCTAACTCACCGTCTCCTTGCCAAAGCGATACAGCTCCTCGTTGACCTTTTGGAGGCTGCACACGCGATCGATGCAAAAAATGATAATCGCATCGCGGCGGTCCTCGCAGTTAAGGACGCTTACCCCGGCAGCCGTCAGCGCACGGTTGGTTTCTTTGAGCGTCAGCGCCATCGCAAAGGCAATCTGCAGCACCTTATTGCGGCTCGGATGCCGCGCACCGGTAAAGATCTGATAGCCAAAGGTCTCATTGAGATCGGCCATACGAACCACGCGCGAGCGCTCCAAGCCCTTTTCCTGCAGTAGCTGCTTCAGGTAGTCCGAAAGCGACGGGGCGGCAAAGTCGTGTTCTTTGATATAGCCATCGATGTTTGGCGCGTCGAGAAGCTCATTGAGTAACTCGTCAGTCAGCTTTTTATCGGGCATACGACTTCACCTCCCCCAGTGCATACAACATGCTAGAAACCGCTTACGTCCGAACGCTCCCAACTGGCGACCTGATCGGGAGACACCGTGCCCAGCGCCTCGAACTTCCAGGAGCCGCCCGCCTTCAGATGATTGGTGTTTGCAAGAGCCGTTCCAACCTGGTTGCCATCAGCATCATACAGAACATACTCAATCTGAATGTAGCTCTTTTCCTTGTCCGTGTTATTGGTCAGCGTCCCCGTGATCTTATAGGCAAACTGATTGGAAGTGTCTTCAGCCTCGTCAGCAATGGTATACGGTTCTTGCGGTTCTTTTTGCTCCTCAGCCCGCTGTGTCGTCCCGGCAGGTTTTGCCGAATCGCTCGCAGGCGAATCGGTTGAGTTGCCGCCCATAGAGCCCACGGCACCGACAATAACCAGCACCACGATGACGCCTAGGACAATCTTACCGATCGGCTTCTTTCCCTCTTTTGCCATTATTCATCCTTCCTACGATCCGGCTACCGTGCCTGCACACAGCACATCGTAGGAAGGATTAAACTTGAATTCATTAGCTGAGAGCTAAGGTTGCGGTAAACGGCCAATGCAGTTATCCAAACGCCGAGCAAACGCACTTTGCGCGACCGTCTGCCGGCAGCGCATCAACCCACCGTGACGGATTCCCCGGTAAAGGCACTGACCATCAACAGGACAAAGAACACCAGGTAGCTGACACTCAGCGGGTACGCAATGACCAGGAATACAACCCAGCCGACATTGGTTTTACCGCCGGCACGGCGTCGCTCGCGATTGCGGCAGAGCCAAATCGTCACGCCGATGGCAGTGATAAACAGTACGAGTGCCGCCGCAGCCAGCCCAGCAAGCGCAAACATCACGCCAATGCTCACAGCAATAACCGGAAGCAACAACAAGCCGCATCCACACCCACCGGGACTATAAACGGCAGACTGTCGGCGTCGTTCCATCGTCACTCCAACCTCAATATCTTTGAGCACTACAACGCAGCGGCCTGCTGGACAGGAACGATCTTATTCAGCTCCGGTTCGATCCGCCTTTTCTCGGCCTCAAGGTCAAACGCCACCTGAGCGCGCAGCCAATAACCATCCGTCAGGCCAAAATAACGGCAAAGACGGAGGTCGGTGTCGGCCGTCACGCGACGTTTTCCCAAGACAATCTGCCCGATACGCTGAGCCGGAATCCCAGTCTCTTTCGCAAGGCGATATTGAGAAATGCCCATGGGAACAAGAAACTCCTCTTTGAGAAGCTCACCAGGAGTCACCGGCGACAGCAAATCGGCCGAAGTCTCATCACTTGTGATAATCGACGATTTCGACATTCCAAGCCATCTCCTGTCTCCACTCAAAACAGACCCGATAGCGCTCGTTAACACGGATGCTATATTGACCGGCACGATCGCCCTTCAAAGCTTCCAGGCGGTTGCCCGGTGGAACGCGAAGATCATCAAGCGAAGCACAAACCTGCAGTTGGCGAATCTTCCTCAACGCAACACGCTCAAAGGGCACGAACCTCCTGACCCGCACACCCATGGCAAAGCGTTCGGTATCCTCATCTTTATACGATGCAATCATAGTATCGCCTTACGTTAGTAACGTCAAACGTTTCTATAGACTTACATCTCTATTATATCGTACGTTTGTTCGTGTTTTCTAGAACAAATAGTCCTTTGTGCCTTAGTCAAGCAAAAGCAATCGTTTGTAGACATCGAGGCCTTTGAGAAGGATTTCCTCGTCGAAGAGCATGCTATCGGTATGCAGAGCGCTTGTGGCATAGGCGGGACAGCCATCCGAATCACTCGGGTTGTCTTGGTCCTCTGGCATACCCGTGCCCAGCAGGAAAAACACGCCCGGCAGATGGCGTTGATAGAACGCGAAATCCTCGGCGATCAGCAGCGGTTCCTCCACAAGCTGCAGCCCGGGCAAGGCAGGCGCGACGCTGGCAAACAACTCGGGGTCGTTGTCGACCGGCGGATAGCCCTCGGCAAAGTCGAGATCATACGTGCAGCCCGTTGCGGCACAGGCATCGTCCAGCACGCGGCGCACGCCTTCGCGCGCCCGGTCGAACATGCCGTCCGTAAACACACGCAGGCTTCCGGCCACATGGGCCTCCCCCGCCACCGCGTTGCAAACCGTACCGGCCTGCAGCAGACCAAACTTACCGATACAGGGCTCGTCGGTGCCCAGCTCGTCCATCAGTTCGCGCTCGGCAACCAAGAACTTGGCAGCCGCCAGCGCCGCATCGTGCGACTCCTCGACCGGAACGCCATAGGTCTTAGCGATATGGACGCTCGTCCCGTGAATATGAATGTGTGTCTCACTCGAACGCGCCAGCAGCGGACCGGAACAACTCGCCAACGTGCCGGCAGGCAGATCGGGCCACACATGGAAGCCAAAAATGCGGTCAGCCCCATAGCGCTCGAACACACCGCTCTCGCATACCGTCTTGGCACCACCGGTCGTTTCCTCGGCCGGCTGGAACACAAAGAGAACGTTGCGCCTAATGGCGCCCGGCTGCTCGCGAATCGTACGGTCGACATACGTCGCGGCGGCAAGTGCCATGGCCATGTGTCCGTCATGTCCGCAAGCGTGCATCTTGCCGGGATGGATCGAGGCAAAGGCCGCTCCCGTCGCCTCCGCGATGGGCAGCGCATCCATATCGGCGCGAATCGCCGTGGCACGCGCGGCACCAACGCCAGCGTCGAAGAAAGCGCAGACGCAGCTGGGACACGGATGGGTCACCTCGCAAGCGAGCGGCGCCAACACGCCCTCGATATAGGCGATAGTCTGCGGAAGATCGAAATCGAGCTCCGGAATGCGATGGAGATCGCGGCGATAGCGACGGAGTTCTTGGAGCTCGGTCATAGAGAATCCCTTCGTGAGGCACATCTGTTGCAACTTATTGTGATACAGGATTGTGGCACACATGTTTCCAGCATATTGCTGCATTTTTTAAACGTTATATACGAATACTCTTGTTTGGTAAAGTGCAACGTGATAGGGTCTTTACCACTTGATAGAGGCGCGGGCACGAAGAGCCGCGGGCGAGCCGGCAGGCTTTGACCCCGTGGGGAGGCGAAACCCGCCGAACTGGGTTTTTTGGGCACGAACAACCTGGTGGGCCTGTGGGAAACACCCACAGGACTGTCTGCAGCAATGCGGGAGCGCTATCCGGACATTGGGTCCACGCTATGCGGATTCGATGCGCAGATGGCGCCGTCTGGATAGCGAGGTTTACGGGACATGGCATTGACCCCCAACGAGGCATATGCGGCCAAGCAGCCGTTTGTGGACAAGGAGACACTCGAGCATATCGTCGAGCAGTTCCCCACGCCGTTTCATCTATACGACGAGGCGGGCATCCGCCGCAACATGCAAGAAGTGCGCGACGCCTTTGCATGGAACCCGGGCTTTAAGGAATACTTTGCCGTCAAGGCCAACCCCAACCCGGCGCTCATCTCCATTCTCAACGAATACGGCTGCGGCTGCGATTGCTCGAGCTATACCGAGCTCATGATCGCCCGCTCGCTGGGCATCACGGGACACGACATCATGTTCTCTTCCAACGACACGCCGGCTGCCGACTTTGAGCTCGCCAACAAGCTGGGTGCCATCGTCAACTTTGACGACATCAGCCACATCGAGTTCTTTGAGCGTGTTGCGGGGCCCATCCCCAAGACGGTCAGCTGCCGCTTTAATCCAGGCGGTCTGTTCCAGCTCTCCAACGGCATCATGGACAACCCGGGCGACTCCAAATATGGCATGACCACCGAGCAGCTCTTTGAGGCCTTCCGCATGCTCAAGGCCAAGGGCGCCGAGAATTTTGGCATCCATGCCTTCCTTGCCAGTAACACCGTCACTAACGACTACTATCCCAAGCTCGCACGCATCCTCTTTAAACTTGCCGTGCGCCTGGAGCGCGAGACCGGCGCACATGTCGCCTTTATCAATCTGTCCGGCGGCGTCGGTATCCCCTATCTGCCCGAGCAGCAGGCCAACGATATTCACGCCATCGGCGAGGGAGTGCACGCGGCATACGACGAGATTCTGGTTCCCGCTGGCATGGGCGATGTGGCGATCTGCACCGAGATGGGCCGCTTTATGATGGGTCCCTATGGGTGCCTGGTCACCAAGGCCATCCACGAGAAGCAGATCTACAAGGACTATATCGGCGTGGACGCCAGTGCCGTCGACCTCATTCGTCCCGCCATGTATGGCGCTTACCACCACATCACGGTGATGGGTCAGCCGGACGGTCCCGATAAAACCGCAGCCACCGTCACGAACACGTACGACATCACGGGCAATCTGTGCGAGAACAATGACAAGTTCGCCATCGACCGCGAGCTTCCGCATATCGACATGGGCGACCTGCTCGTGATTCACGACACCGGCGCGCATGGCCACTCTATGGGCTACAACTACAACGGCCGCCTGCGCTCCGCCGAGGTCCTGCTGCGCCCCGATGGCTCGGCAGACCTCATTCGCCGCGCCGAGCGCCCGGGCGATTACTTTGCCACGCTCGACGTGCTGCCGTGCGGCCGCGAGCTGCTGGCCAAATCGCGCGCCGAAAGCGCCCGCCGTCGCGCTCAGGACGAGCGCCTAGCAGTCGCCGCCCAATGGAACAAACGCGTCCAGATCGCGGAAGCGAAGGAGAAGAACATGGATATCCGCAATCTCGAGGGCTCAATCGTCGCCCTTGTCACGCCGTTTAAAAAGGACGGCAGTGTCGACTTTGACGCGCTTGAGCGCCTTATCGATTTCCACCTGCAAAACGGCACCGACGCCATCCTCACCCTGGGCACCACCGGTGAGAGTGCCACGATGACCGATGACGAGGACAACTCCGTCGTCGCCGCTGTGGTCAAGCATGTTGCAGGACGCGTCCCCGTTATTGCCGGCTCGGGCTCCAACTCCACGCAGACCATGCTCACCAAGTCGCTCACCTATCAGGGCCTGGGCGCCGACGGTCTGCTGCTCATCACCCCCTACTACAACAAGTCCAATGAAGAGGGTATCTATCAGCACTTTAAGACCGTCGCCGATGCCGTGGACATCCCCTGCATCCTGTACAACATCCCCGGCCGCTGCGGCTGCGGCATCAGCGAGCGCAACGTAGAACGCCTGGCCGCGCACCCCAACATCATGGGTATTAAGGAGGCCTCGGGCAACGTCGCCTACGCGGCCAAGATCGCCCACCTGCTGTCAGACGACTTCCGCATGTACTCGGGCGAGGACGCGCTTACCGTACCGCTCATGAGCCTGGGCGCCTCGGGCACCATCAGCGTGTGGGCCGATGTTCAGCCGCAGCTCGTGCACGACATGTGCCGCGCCTATCTGGACGGTGACGTGGCACGCGCCCGCGATATCCAGATTGCCGGCCAGCCGCTCATCAATGCCCTCTTTAGTGAGGTCAACCCCATCCCCGTCAAAGAGGCGCTCGCCCAGATGGGTATGATCGAGGCAAACTACCGTATGCCGCTGTGCCCCATGGCAGACGACACGCGCGCTGCACTTACCGATGCTCTGAAGGGAGCTGGTCTGCTTGATTAAGACCGTCATTATGGGAACGGGCCGCATGGGCTCGCTCATCCGCACTACCGCCGAAGGCATTGTCGACGCCGCCGGGCAGCCCGTTTTTGATATCGTGGCCCAGATTGGCTTCGATTTGAGCGAGCTCGAGAACGCACCGGCTGCCGACGTCATCATCGACTTCTCGAACGTCGCGACCTTCGACGCCGTCGTCGCCTATGTCGAGCGCACGGGCGCGGCGTTGGTCTCAGGCACCACAGGCTACACCCCCGAGCAGATGGACCGCCTGCGTGAGCTGGGCCAGAACACCCGCGTTATGCACTCGGGCAATTACTCCATCGGTATCGCAGCCCTGCGCCATCTGGTAGCGCAGGCTACACGCGAGCTGCCCGGCTTTGACTGCGAAATCGTCGAGACGCACCACAACCAAAAGGTCGACGCCCCCAGCGGCACTGCCAAGCTACTGCTCGACGCCGTCGTCGAAGCCGAGCCCGAGGCAGGCTACCACCCCGTCTATGGCCGCGAGGGCATGTGCGGAGCACGCGATCCCAAGGAAATCGGTATGCACTCGCTGCGCGGCGGCACCGTCGCCGGCGTGCACGAGGTGAGCTTCTTTGGCCAGGACGAGGAGGTCACGCTCACCCACCGCGCCACGAGCCGTCAGATCTTTGTCAACGGCGCCTTGGCAGCCGCGCAGAAGCTCGTCACCCGCGAACCCGGCTTCTATACGTTCGACAAGGTCATGTTTGCCTAACCAGGTATCAACCGAATCCACCCAAAGGAGAGATAGCAAATGAGCAACGCAGCCGAGATGGATGCACAGGAGATTATCAACTACATCGCCACCGCGCCCAAAAAGACGCCCGTCAAGCTGTACGTGCGCGAGAAGCCGGGCATGAAGGTTGCCTGGGGCGACGCACATGTCTACGGCGGCCGTCGCGGCAAGACCGTCTTTGGCGACTGGGACGAGCTCAAGACCATCCTGGACGCCAATGCCGATTCCATCGATTACTACGACGTTGAAAACGATTGCCGCAACTCCGCCGTGCCCATGCTCGACCTTAAGGGCATCAACGCCCGCATCGAGCCGGGCGCGATCATCCGCGACCGCGTCGAGATTGGCGACCGTGCCGTCATCATGATGGGCGCCATCATCAACATCGGCTCCGTTATCGGCGAGGGTTCCATGATCGATATGGGCGCCGTGCTGGGCGGTCGCGCCACCGTGGGCAAGAACTGCCACATCGGCGCCGGCACCGTGCTGGCAGGCGTTGTGGAGCCCGCCAGCGCCACGCCCGTCATCATCGAGGACGATGTCATGATCGGCGCAAACGCCGTGGTCCTGGAAGGCGTGCACGTGGGCAAGGGTGCTGTAGTTGCCGCCGGCGCCGTGTGCGTCGAGGACGTCCCCGCCGGCGCCGTCGTGGCCGGTGTCCCCGCCCGCGCCATCAAGATGCGCGACGAGAAGACCGACAGCAAGACCGGCCTGGAAGAGGGCCTGCGCCAGCTGTAGAAGTTACGCGGTTTTGCCAAACCGCGTAACGGCTCGACGCTGCAAACGCCCCTAAGCGGCAATCTGACGTTCAATCGTCGGTCGCGTACCGAAGTACGCTTCCCTCCTCTTTCACGTCACCTTGCTCGCTTAGGGGCGTTTTCGCTGACGTGAGCTCAACCTGCGGCGCAATGTCAGCAACCAAGCCGAAAACAAAAAAGACCGAAGTCCCGAAGGGCTTCGGCCTTTGTTTTTCTGCAACGTCCAAGCGCAGCTTATCGATTCTCAATACTTCCGATGTTCTTGAGCTCGATAGAGATGAGGCCGTTGGGCTCATTGACGAACTCAATGTACTCGGAATTCGAACCCATCTCTGCCGGGAAGCTGATCTCGATACCCGTGTCGGTACGGATCTTGTGGTTGCGCACCGCCGCGCGTTCGACCTGCTTGCGCTCCACGGGCACACGCTCAGGCACCTTCTCCTCAGTCAGTGCCGCGCGCACGCTCTCTTTGATGACCGGCTCGTCCTCGAAGACCTCATCGACGATATCCCAAGGCGGCAGCTCCTCGTCATCCTCGACCTTCTCGGCAACGGCAGCCTTAACCTTAGCGAGCGCTACAGCCGTGTTGGCACCGTGCTCCTCGGCGACTTCCTCGACCACACGCGTCACGGTGTCGATGACCTCCTTGCCCGATACGCCCGTGTCGCACTGCAGCAGGCCATCGGGGATAAGCATACGGTCCTCGCCGGCGATCTTGCGTTTCTTGTCCACATAGCCGATCTCCATGGTGCTCGCGCGCACGATGGCATAGCTCGGCACCTTTTGCGAGGGGTTCGGCAGAATGGCGTAGTGGCGCGCGATGTCGTTGCGCACCTCCCCCTCCTCGCGACCCACTTCGTGCATAAAAGCCTGCTTGGAGCCCAGCAGCATCACGGCAAACCAGCGGGCATCCTCATCGTCGTCAAAATCGGCCACGAGCACGTCGGTGGACTCGGCTTTCTCGGCTTTGGTGAGCTCGGAGGAGATAAACTCCGCAATCTGCTGCGACAGGTCCACGAACTCGCGCTCGCCAAAGAAATAGCCCTTGAGCTCACCACCAAACGCAGAGTTCTCGGCAAACGTGGCGCGTTTGTTGTCGGCCGAGGTACGCGCGCGGCGCAGATGTGTGGTCACGAAGTTGCGCACGGTACGACTCTCGATATCGAGCTCGCGCTGGCTCATAACGTTGACGGCAGAGTCAAAGTCCAGGATATGCAGAATCGCGTGATTGATTTTCATATACGGCATTCCGTTCTAGATCGAATTGAGCACGAACCAGTATAGCGGTCGAGCCCGCCCCAGGCGCATCGAAGATTGGTGCATCGGGGACAGGCCGCTTTGCACTAATGGCTAGTGCAGGAGCTCGGACTGCCAAGCCTCGAGCTGTTCTACCAAACTCTTGCCGGCAGCGGGCATGTCGATCTGGGGACGTTTGGGCAGAAGCGCACACTTAAGAATCGCAACGATAGTCTGCGAGACAAAGCGTCGCGTATCCTTGTCAAAGCCTTGCGCAGCCTGGAGCATCACGGGCAGGCTCTCGCGCAGATTCCCAGCGATATCCGCAAACCGCTCAGCACCCGTAGCCTCAAGCACGGAGAACAACGCATCTACAAAACGCTCGCGCTCGCTAGGCGACACCGCAAGCAGCATCTCGCGAATGGAGCCATCAACGTATCGAGCGCCGGCGGACAGGCGCTCACAGTACACGAAGTCGCGACCATCAACCACCCAGCTAAAGGGATTATGCTGAAGCAGGCTGAACTCGGTGCTCTCAACGATGGCATAGTCCTCCTGTGTCTCGAACATCATGCCAAAGATCGACGACCGAGGTAGCGTCTTGTCGATTCGACCGGATAGATCGGCGAAGGCGTTGCCGCTCAGAAACTCCTCGACGAAGCCCGGACCATCATGGGAATACGCCCGTTCGATTCGCTCACGGGCGACATCGGGGCACATCGCCGCACCGTACACCGCAAGGTTTCCACCCTTGGAATGACCTCCGCACAAAAGCGGCCCGTCAATCGCATCCGCCGCCTCGTCTACATAACGCGCCGCGGATTCCTGGGCCGGCACAGGACACCGGAACGCCATGTTAAAGTCCTCTTTCCAGCCCACAATCGTGCTGTCGGTCCCCCGGAAGGCAAGATAGCTAAACCCCGCCGGAAATCGGAACGTCATGGCCGCAAACTGCTCCGTTGTCTCGGCATCACTCACGCTACGATAGCCGCAAACACGAACGCCACGGTAGCGAGGGCTTGCTGCCACAGCCTCCAACAGGGCACGACTCCCCTCCGGATCCCACAGGTCGCCAATCATGTCTTGGTAGCACTCGGCGCGCAGCAGCTCGCGTACGTCTAGGCCCTGCCAGTTCGTCAGCTCCGCCATATCACCCGGCAAACGCAAATAGGACAACCACGCAAAGACCAGGCTATCCACCGCGCAGAACGGCCGTTCCTCAAACGGATCAAACGCTGTCTGGGCATAGGTCAAAAAATTAGGCGAATCCGACATGGCCCTCCCATCAACTATGGTGCATTGGGGTGGTGCAAAGTAACCTGACCCCCCCTCGCACTAAAAAGGCGCCCGGACCGTGTGGCCCGGACGCCTTTCATTGTAGCCTGTTGCCCAAACGAGCCGAATTTAGCAGGAGAAGTCGACGCTGTCGATGATGTCCTTGAGGGCCTTGGCGGAGGCGGTGAGCTCATGCTGCTCGTCATCGTTCAGCGGCACGGGGACGCGGCAGACGACGCCGTCGCGGCCAACGACCGTCGGCATGGAGATGGCCAGATCGGACAGGCCATACTCGCCCACCATGAGCGAGGAGACAGGCAGAACGGTCTGCTCATCGCGCATAACGGCGGTGCAGATGCGCTTGACGGCCATGGCGACACCATAGTAGGTGGCGTGCTTCTTCTCGATGATGGTGTAGGCGGAGTTCTTGACGTCCTCGGCGATGCGCTTCTCGGCAGCCTCATGCTCCAAGTGGCCGTGAAGCTCACAGAAGGTGTTCAGCGGAACGCCGGCAACCTGAGCGCTGGACCAAGCGACAAACTCGGAGTCGCCGTGCTCGCCCATGACATAGGCCTGGACATCGCGCGGGTCAACCTCGACGTGGGCACCAAGCATCTGCTGCAGGCGGCCGGTGTCGAGCACGGTGCCGGAGCCGATGACATGGCCCTCGGGCAGGCCAGACATCTTGATGGCAGCATAGGTCAGAACATCAACCGGGTTGGAGACGATTAGCAGAATGCCGTCGAAGCCGGACTTCTTAATCTCGGGAATAATGGACTTGAAGATGCTGACGTTCTTGTTGACCAGGTCCAGGCGGGTCTCACCGGGCTTCTGGGCAGCGCCAGCAGTGACGACGATCATGGCGGCGTCGGCGACATCGGAATAATCGCCGGCGTAGATCTTCATCGGCTCGGCAAACGTCATGCCGTGCGCGATATCCAGGGCCTCACCCTCGGCACGGTTCTTGTCCACGTCGATGAGGACCATCTCGGAGAACAGACCACTCTGCATCAGTGCGAACGCCGAAGACGAACCGACGAAACCGCAGCCGACAATAGCGACCTTCTTCTCGTTAACCATTAGAAACTCCCATCTCTCTCCACAAACAAGCCGCCCGGGAACGACCCGAGCGGCTTGTCGTAATCCCAACACATCCAATCGGGACTTTGATTATGCCCCTATTCGCAGCCAAAAATCGACCGTTTACCGAAATTGTTTGCAGTATTCGTAAAATAACTGCACGAAATCGGTTTCGAGCTATTGACGAGTCGAAATAGGTTCCTAATACAGCCCCGCCTCGCGAATGGCCTCGACAGCCAAAGCGATCTGATCGGGCGGCAAGACCAGCGCCATGCGCACGTGCCCCTCGCCCGAAGGACCAAAGCTCGCGCTCGGCGTCACCACAACGCCGGCCTTCTCCATAAGCTCCTCGCAAAACGCCATGGAATCGGTGCGACCACCGGGAAGCTTGGCCCACACAAACATAGAGCCATGCGCGTTGGGACGCTCCCAGCCCAGGCCCTCAAGACCGTCGCACAGGGCATCGCGGCGTTCCTGGTACTTCAGACGCTGCGCCTCGACCTCATCGCGCGGACCGTTAAGGCACGCGATAGCAGCCTTCTGGATCGGGAGGAACATACCGAAGTCAATCTGGCTGCGCAGCTTGGCAAAGGCCGAGACCACGTCCTCGCGACCGACCAAAAAGCCAATGCGGGCACCGGTGACGTTAAACGACTTGGAAAGCGAGAAGAACTCCACACCCACCTCGAGCGCACCGGGATACTGCAAGAAGCTGCCACCCGGCTCGCCGTCGAACACGATGTCGGAGTACGCGTTGTCATGGACGATGAGCAGATCATGCTCGCGGGCGAAAGCGATAATCTCCTCGTAGACCTCGGGTGTGCCCACCGAGCCCACCGGGTTCGCAGGCAGCGACACGATCATATACTTGGCACGATCGGCCACCTCGGGATCGATGCCCGCCACATAGGGCAGGTAATTATGCTCGGCAACCAGCGGATAGTATTCGAGCTTGGCATCGGCGATCTTGGCACCCGCCTCAAAGACCGGGTAGCACGGATCGGGAACCAGAATGGTGTCACCCGGATCGAGCAGGGCCAGGCCCAAATGGCCCACGCCCTCCTGCGTGCCGTTGCACGACTGCACCATAGACGGCGTAATGCCCGAAACGCCAAAGCGGCGCTCATAGTAATCGCACACGGCTTGCTTGAGTTCGGGCAGGTCGCGCAGGGCATACTTCCACATCTCGGGATCTTGGGCTGCCTGCGTGAGCGCCTCGACCACATGGTCGTACGGCTTAAAGTCGGGCGTGCCCACGCTCATGTTGTAAATGGTCTTGCCCTGAGCCTTCAGCGCGAGAAGCTTGTTGTTGAGCGAGGCGAAGACCTCCGCGCCAAAGCGGTCGAGACGCTGCGATGCCTGCATGGTGCCACCTTTCGATATAAAAAACGCGGCGCTCCGACAAGAGCGCCGCGCGATACGGGCCATCAGATTGCAAAAGTGTAACGCTTGCAACCCCCGTATTGGTTCAATTTAGCCAACCTTAGTCAACTGGATTGAGCGCGTCGATCTGCGCAAGCCACAGACGCGAGCTAGCGTCACTCGGCATACGCCAATCGCCGCGCGGGCTGAGCGTCACCGAACCCACCTTGGGACCATCGGGCAGGCAGCTGCGCTTAAACTGCTGGGCAAAGAAGCGACGGTAGAACGTACGTAGCCACGTGTGGACGGTCTTGGCGTCGTAGACGCCCTCGAAGCTCTTGAGCGCCATGCGGTAGATCTTGCCCGGCTCAAAGCCAAAACGCAGCAGGTAGTAGAGGAAGTAGTCGTGCAGCTCATACGGGCCCACCAAATCCTCGGTCTTCTGCGCAATCTCGCCGTCGCCCGTGGGCGGCAGAAGCTCGGGGGACACCGGCGTATCGAGGATGTCGAGCAGCGTCTCGGCAATACGCCCGCCAAACACATCGGCCGCATAGCGCACCAGATGGCGCACAAGCGTCTTAGGCACGCTCGCGTTGACGGCGTACATGCTCATGTGGTCGCCGTTGTAGGTAGCCCAGCCGAGCGCCAGCTCCGACAGGTCGCCCGTGCCGATGACAAAACCGCCAGCCTGGTTGGCCAGATCCATCAGAATCTGCGTACGCTCGCGCGCCTGGCTGTTCTCGTAGGTCACGTCCTGCACGGTCTGATTGTGCTCAATGTCCTTAAAGTGCTGCTCCACGGCCGCGTGGATCGAAACCTCGCGGAAGCTCACGCCCAGGTCGCGGGCAAGCGACTCGGCATTGGACTTGGTGCGATGCGTCGTGCCAAAACCTGGCATGGAGACCGCCGTGATACCCGTGCGCGGCAGCCCCAGCGCATCGAAGGCACGCACGGTCACAAGCAGTGCCAGCGTGGAGTCCAAGCCACCCGAAAGGCCGATAACCGCAGCCTTGGTACCTGTGTGGGCAAGGCGGGTCTTGAGGCCAGCAGTCTGCAGATTGAGAATAGTCTCGCAGCGCTCGGCCAGATCACCGTGGTCGGCCGGCACAAAGGGCGCACGGGGGAAGACACGGTCGATGCCGAGTGCATCGCGCAGGACAGGTTCGTCCGTCAGCACGCCCTCAAACGAAAACTCAACGGTCGTGGCCTCCGGCGCATCGTCCGCGCGCGTCCACGTCGTCGAGCGGCGGCGCTCGGCAACCAGACGGTCAAGATCGACATCGGCCACCGCCATATCGCAGGTAAGAAGCTTCGTGGCGGCGAGCTTAGATCCGTTTTCGTAGACGAGGTTCTCGCCCGCAAAGACCATGTCGGTCGTGGACTCGCCCTCGCTCGCATCTGCATAGGCATAGGCACAGTACAGGCGCGCGCTCTGGTTGGATATGAGGCTGCGTCGGTAATCTGCCTTGCCGATAATCTCGTCCGAGGCCGACGGGTTGAGGATCACCGTCGCACCGGCAAGCGCCATCTCGGTCGAAGGGGGCGCCGGCACCCACAGGTCCTCGCAGACCTCAACGCCCAGCACCATATCCTCGGCACCCTCGTCACAGCAGCGGTAGACAAGCTCCGAACCCAGCGGAACCGGACCCTGACCGGCAAACTCGACCCACACAGGATCTGCGGGCGCCGGAGCAAACCAGCGGCGCTCGTAGAACTCGCCATAGTTGGGCAGATACTTCTTGGCCGTGAGGCCCAAAAGCTCGCCCGCGCAGCACACGGCGGCGCAGTTGTAGATATTCTCGGCAACCGCAACGGGAAGACCGATGGTAAAGACAATCGGCAGCTCACGAGTCTCATCGAGGATATGCACCAAAGCAGCCTCGCAGGCATGCAGCAGCGTGCGATTATGGAACAGGTCGGCCGCGGTATAGCCGCACAAGTTGAGCTCGGGCAGCACCAGCGCGCGAACGCCGCGCTCGGCAGCCTCGCGAACAGCCGCCAATGCAACCTCGACATTGTCCTCGACATCGGCAACGCGAATCTGCGGCGACGCCGCCGCCACACGCAAAAAGCCATCGTTCTTATTAGCCGAAACGCAGCATTGCCTTGTTGATCTGGACACTGGAGGCCCCTTCTACCCTGAGATTCAGTCTAACGGACGTTCACATATCTCTAACTAGCCAAAGCAACCTCCCAGTTTACTGAGAGGCCAACCTGTGCTAAGAGCATGTATTTCAATAATATCTTTAATTAAAAAGGAGAAATCGATAATCGACTTCTCCTTTAAGCGAGGCGAGTAAATTTCGAAACTAATGGCAGAATTTATCCATGTAGTCCTCAAAGTCGAACACTTCTACCACGACGCCCTCTTCCTGAAACTCTTTCAGTTGCTCCAAGAGATCTTTGTTAATAACGTCCATGCAGAAACCTCCTCTATCTAATCAATTGTAGTATATCTGCTTTCATGCAATTATCAACCAACTTGTTTAGTTGCTCCTCGTTTGCCGATAGTCCCTCTTTTTTCCCTTGATTCTCATTTTCATTGCAACAGCCTCAGGACTCAGCGCAACGCGTTGCGC